>Ga0307507_10001343_pt1 | contig 54956 bp, 10 predicted proteins | sample 7_EM_MG_FD_207223 | JGI IMG/M metagenome (GOLD analysis project Ga0307507, IMG submission 207223) | Populus trichocarpa ectomycorrhiza microbial communities from riparian zone in the Pacific Northwest, United States - 7_EM | ecosystem: Host-associated > Plants > Roots > Unclassified | place... | reverse complement strand
ATTACTTAATCCTTAACCTCTAGGTTTCTATAGTTTCTTTTCCCACCTTTAGGTTTCTTTAGTACCGCTTAGGTCTATTAGCTCTGCGCCATTCTATAGTTTTTAACTCTATATCTATCGTTGCGTACTCTACGCCTTATATAACTATAGAACTCTGTCTTGCCCTCTCTTAGCTTGTTCCCTTTAGTAAATCCTATTATTAATCTTTATTAACTAATCTATTAACTCTCTTAGAGTATCTGTATCTTCTATTAGGATAATTACGTCCTAGACTTTAGCCTTAAGTCCCTATTTATACTATACTATAAGCGCCCTATTATTCCACTTAACCTATATGGCTAGTGTTTAAAACTATGTTATATACTTAATTACTAAAGTGCGTTATACTAAGTTCTGAAGCTTTTATTCTGCTGTGGTTATGGCCTCCAGGTCTCTAAATATCTGCATTAGTTGTTCCGCAAACCCGTTCTAACTGGTAAATATATACCGCACGTCCTGGTTAGTAGTTGCTATGCCATTAGCCTATATTTCCGTAAGATACGGTTTAAATTACTTAAGTGCCCTCCCTGTTAGGAATAATCCTGCATAGGCTACTTAATCTAATAATATTGCTAACTTTACTCCTTTCTGTACTACTTTAAAGTGCATCTGCATAAGAAATCCCTTAAGCTTTAACTTCTCTCCTAAGAACCGTTTAATTAAAGGTAACTTAATTTTTGCTACTCTAATTCCATTAATGCATTCTTTAAGTATCCTATTATTGTCTTATAAGTGATTAACTATTTCCTATAACTAACCTCGCGTAACTACTTGAGAATCCCCATCGTCTATACTGGTATTACCTGGCCCTAAGGTTGTGGCTGCCGTCGACGCCGTTATGACTAGTGCTTTAGGTGGCATATTGTTCGATCTTGTTTAATATTATAACCTTAGTAGTGAATATATAACGGAACCTTATAGTAGGAACTACGGTGGGTCCTATTATTAGGCTGGGTATGTAGGTAAGAACAAAACAATAACGTAATAATAACTAGTGGAGTAGTTGCCTAATAGATTAACTCCAATTGTATTCTAAGATTCACTATAAGGAGAGAACTATCTACGGTAGGGACTGAGGTCCTTTAAATACACAACCATACTCCTAAGAAATCCTCTCTTGTACGTGAGGTACGTGTTATACGTGTTATACGTAGGCGTACACTGCGTATACTTCGTACACTGCGTATAATATTATGTGACTCGCTTACCATTTCTCGTTATATGGTTCCACTGGATCTATTCTAGACCGGGCCTGTATTAACTAACTAGCTTCCGCCGTCTCTTCTCCAAGTAGTCGTAACATCGTACTTAAAGCGTCCGTAACACTAGTATAAGAAACGCTAAAATACCATATCTAATGGAAAGGTTACGATCTAGACCCAACCTGGTACCCTGCCTAGAACTTTATAGGTTACCCCTAGAAGCTTAAAGAATTTTATAACTAATATCCTAATAAGCCAGGACCCCCGAAGTATCTAGACGAGTGGATGGAGTGCTGGTATAGCGAAGATAATAAGCTACCTGTTAAGCATACAGATAAGAACACCCTATAGATATGATACGGACATACAAAGCCTGAGGGCAGGCTTTTTTGGAGGGGGGGGTAATGTTACGGCGCTGGTAGAAAACGGTGGATTATGGTAGACGTTATGGTAGACGCCGAGTTACGTAAGTCCACGTAACTAGAGGACCGCATAAAACTTTATACGGCGCTGCTATTCTTCTCCCTTCCTTTCTCTAGCTTTGGATCCTCGTTTATAGACTACCAATTATACAGGCTTGCGTGTCCCTTATGCCGTGCTCGTACCTCGATTGACTGAGTCGCTAACATTCTAAAGGTAAGGATAAGCTGATTACTTCTTAGGGCGCTAGAACTGCTGCTCCAAATCTTAGTCCTAATACTTTTAATAATAAAGTAATACCTATAGAAATTAATTGTAAACTAAAGGATTTAAGTAAGCCTAAAGAAGATAGTTTTCAAACTACTACTTTTAAATAGTTACTAATAGTTATTAATACTCTAGAGAATAGTAATAAACTAGTAGTATTATACTACCTAACATTTTTACTAATTTTAGAAAAGAGTACTACTTTAGGAAAGTAGGTAATTAGGTCTAGTATTTTATAATCTTCTATATTAAAAAATATATAAGCGGAAATAGACACCATCTAAGAAAGAGTATCTTTAAACCTTTAAGCTAGGGCTATTAATATATAAGAGGATATAAGTATAGAGCTTAAGATAGAGGGTATTACGGATAAAAATAATATAGATAAAGTATAGATAATAATTAAGGAAGGGGTACTAGTAGCTTTAGGAGTTAAAGGAGTGTTAAGTATTAACCTATTTTTTAACCTTAGGTATTTATTACCTACTAAAGGTTAAAGGATAATATTTTAAATTGGGGTAGTAATGTAGTAGTATAGAATGCCCCTTAATTATTTTAGATCGCTTTCTTAATATATATAGAAGCTTAAGGTTATATCTATATTATAGAAGGAGCTTCGTTTCTAAGACCGCTTTAATTTAATTCTATTTACCTTCCTTCTATTATTGACCTCTCTAGTATAACTTATATTATTCCCTTTTTATTTATAATTCTAATTTAAGTATTCTTTATTTTAGTATTAGGCTTTACTTCTCTATATTAGAGTATAGGCAAGTATTTCTTTTAGTTTCTATTTATTATCGCTATTTACTTAAATTAGTAGATAAGGCTTATTCTTTTATCTAGCAAAGGGTTATTTATAGCCTTTTATAGCTTATCTAGTAAGGAGATAGGGTAAACCTTAATTAAATCTAGGAGCTTTACCTTATACAAGTTATCTATCTTTTTAAGGACCTTATAATGTCCTACTATCTAATAGCCTAACTTACGGCTAGGCTGTTTGGTCTTTTAATTCTTTATTATAAGCCATACTATATCACTAAGGACAATATCCAATTCTTAACGGTATTTATTTGCCTACTACTCTTTTAACGGTATGGCTTTTTCTAGGTTCTTATAGGCTACTATCTAAGCTTTCTCTAAGCGTTTGGCGACTACTAGACTTTACCTTAAAATAGCTTCTTATGTACAATATAGAGTTTTTCTAGTCATTTTTAAGGAAGTAGAATATCTACGCGTATAGTAGCTAATATATAGGCAGGAACTCTACGCGTACTTTAAAGTGCTTATTTATATAGAAATTACTATAAAGCTAGGTATTAAAGACCTCTAGAAGGGTTTAAATATATATAGCAGCCTTATATTCCTTAGTATAGGCACTAAATTTAGCTAATCTAATTGGTGAATCCTTATCGATAACCTAAGGACCCAAATTAACATATTGGAAGAGAGCTAATAGGATTAATATTTAAATTTATTAGCTAAATATAGTTAAGGTATTTATAAAGTTAATCTAGTTAATTAAGCTGCGTAGTAGACGGCCTCTAAATAGCTATTTATTTTAATATTAATTTACTTTATTATATTAGCTAAGTGTTAGCGACTTAGTTAATCGAGGCACGAGCACAGCAAGAGGGACGCGCAATCCTATATAATTGGATTGTCTATAAACGAGGATCTAAAGCGGGAGAAAGAAACAGGGAGGGAGGGCAGCGCTACTTGAAGTTTTATACGGTCCTCTAGTTACATAACTGCAATTATATAAAACTATCTGTGGTTATCCGCTACAATTCACCGTTTTCCACCAGTGCCGTAACACTAAGAGTTTATAATACTTATTAATAATAACTTTTTTAGTTTAATTAAAATCTTGTTTATATATAGAGCTTATTACTAATATAGAGAATAAATTAGAGTAATCTTAATTAGAGTTTAATAAAAAAGTGTAAAAAAAAGAAGCTATACTAATTAGCTAATAAGTAAAATATAAGGTATATTATATTTTCTATAGTAATTAAAGAAGTTAATACTAGTAGGTAAATACGTTTATATTTAGTAAAGGGGGGGTTTTTTTTTTAAAAAAAACCTATTTTATATAAACATCTTAAGGGTATCCCACTCAAATTTCAGCTAAAGATCTTAAGATCCCCAGCTTCTAAAAGCTTTAAAACGCTACTAAATTGGTCTATTTTTACTACCTATATAGCGAGCCAATGGCTCGCTGTGTATATACGCCGACTAACTGCATACATTAGTAGCTAGTTGCTAATAACGCCGCCTGCTGGCCACACTGATCTAGTTCAGCTGTGTTGTAGGTTCCTTTTTCTCCCGGTTACCCCTTTTTCTAATTTTCTCCACACGGGCAATCCGCCACTTCATGCCATACATCCACTCTAGCAATACTAGTGGAGAGCAGAGAAAGGTGATGAGAGCAAGACATGTGAACGCAAGGCCAGAACCTAGATCTACAATAATCATATCAATAACTGCAACTCCGGCTGCACCGACAGAACAGCGCATCAAAGTGTAGACAGCGGTCGCTGAAGCGGGTTTGCCGGGGAACAGGTCAATAATAAGGGCAGAGTTCGTGATAAAGACAGCCGTGGCTGTGTAAGCAACTACAGTCAGGCATTAGAACGACTTCAACATGTTTATTCCTTATGTGAAATACTTACTAATAAACTGCAAAATAAGTGGCACAGCGATGCTACTATTTAGAGTCCACCCATAGCCTGCAACAGAGCAGATAAATATGATTAAGATCTACCAAAGGTTTCGCATTCGTGTACACTCGATTGGAAAATCATCGGCACGATTTTTTTTATCGATACTTCTGCCTTCTTCCAAGTTATTTTCCTTGATGTGGCGCCCTTCAATAATTTTGTAGTCTCTGTCCATAATGCGACCCGTGATGTACGAGCCAAGAACACATCCAGCACCTTTGAGGATATGAGCTTATGTTCTTTCTGCTTGAAAGTTATACACATACCATTTGGAAGAAATGCACAACCAGTGAGCAACTGGCTTAGGTGATAGTGTTCCACAAACAGAGGAGTTGTGCTGGAAGTAACCATATTCCAGACAGTAAAAACGATACTGCCAAAAAGGAGAGTAGCGAAAACGTCTTTCTCGAATAGAATTCTTAGAGGCTCGACGGCAGTAAAGAAAGAGACTTTGGGGAGCTCGAAGTTGGGGTTTTGCTCGATGAGATAGTCGGGCTCTTTACGGAAATTTTGGAGAATGGGTCGGCACACGCCTCGCAGGCGGATTGTGCCATTTCCAGCAATAGCTCGATGTGTTTCTGGGAGGAAGAAAATAATGGAGGCGAGCACGAGAGTTGACGAGATGAGTAGAAAGTAAAAAATAGACCTATGAAAGGTAATTAGCATTGACAGCGGTGCACGAAGACGGGTAAAACGTGTCCATCGCACCGAAACCCAAGAAATTGAGCGAGGGCCCCCCCGAGAACCGGGCCAACAGATTGTCCAAGCATAAAAACTAAGTACGCATTAACCTCGCTTTCAGGGGAGGCTTGTTGGATAAACATACCACCTCCATATATGCCAATAAAGCCACCGCGCTCGTCGGGAGTGGCAATATCTGCGATAACGGCAGTACCTGTTTTTCACCCATGTTAGCGTTGAACGTCTCCTCCAAGTCAGGAATGCTGCCCACACGGAGCAACCGCTGCCTTACCAACAGAAATGGTAGCAGAGCCTCCGGCCTGGACCGCCCTAAAGGTCATAAGCACAGCGAAATTGGGCGTAATGGCCAGCCCGATGTTGGCGATGATGCAGACAATGAGAGTACTAATATAAATGGGCCGGCGGCCAAGGCAATCGGCAAATGAGCTCCAAAACGAGGGCGCCATCCCTTGAAGGATCATGTATGATGTTACGGTAAGAGTAACCATTGATACACTAATGTGGAGACCCTGCTTGTCAGTAGTAAGCATCGAATATTAAGATGGCTATTCGCGTCTTCATGTAGATAACTCACTCTTGCAATCGTGTCTAGAGCAGGAAGGTAGATGTAAGCTGAAAGTGGAGAAAATAGGCTAATCAAAGAGACAATATATACGAGCAGTTTCTTCTGCCTTGGAGTTGAAATGTGATAGGGTGGTTTCTTGGTGGGCGTCGTGTTTGCCTTCTCAGGCTCTGATGGCGGAGTGGATGGCTGGTTGAGCGGATTTTCAACTGGACTCTCCCCGCGACTCAGCTGAAGTTCAAGCTGTTCCTCAAGTTGAGGGTTCGCGGATGCGAAGGAATGTCCACGACCGCCAAAAGAAGCTGATGAAGGCAGAGTTGTATGATGGAGGGTTGGAGAGGCATAGGAAGGAGTCCCAGCAGCGGAAGTTCCAGAAGCGGGAGCTCCGACGAACAATGGAGTCCCAAGATCTTGATTCCTGGGGACGTAACGGAGTTGACCCGCCAGTTGGTACAGACCACTCCCCATACCCCGCCACCCTTCCAGTGTGGTGAATCCGTGAGAATCTCGCCTCATCTGGGGAGCTTGAGAGAAAGGTTGGTTATCCATAACAAACTGCACACTGAAAGAAGCGACATTGAAAAGCAGGATTAACCGTTAGAATAATGGTCAGGAAACCTCTGAAAGCCGAGCAAGATCGCCCCTTATAGTACGGACATGATGTCCTTATCTAAGCCGTATGAAGATAATATACACATACCATGGTCCCCCCTACCCCGTTGGAATCGCTACCGCCTGACTTTGTTGCAGGGAGACCCATTTTTCGTGTTGGTGTAGTCCTTCCTTAGGCCATGTTTGAGGCCCGCATAGCCCGTTACGTACCCGACCATGTACCAATGAAGGGACGTAATACAAAAGTGATGTTCAAGCAAAGTCTGCGTGTGGCTTGGGACCGTGTGGGTAATAGTGTTGAAATGAGGTTATTGGGGCTAAAACTCTGTGCATTGCTTATTTTCTATATAGGTGGTTGAAGAGATTTTAAGGAACTTCGACCGCCGGCCGAAGTTCTCTGATTGGTCAGATTCCTGCCAAGAGGTTCTCCCCAAGTCTCATCACGTGATATCGTTGCGGGCTTGTTTTCCAACAAATAGTGTCCATGACAGGGGATCCACTTTAAGTTTCAGACAGGATCTGTGTTCGGAAGGGGCTTCAAATGAGGCGTGTAGATCCTTGGATTCATTCCATATCAAACATGGCACTTTTCCAGCAGCAGTTAGGGTGTAGCGGACTGTCGGAAGAGTTGACACGTTCGGAACGGGGAGCGTCACCGCGGATGGGTCATGAGCGGGATCGAGCGGGGCCGGGCGGTGCTGGGCGAGGCTGGGCGGGACGAGTAGGAGTTGCCCAGGCTGTCGTAGCTGTGAATTCTGATTTCCGCCAAGTCCACCGTCTCAAAATCGAAAGATAAGAGAACGGTGGACTTGCCAATCACAACCATCAGCCACGACACGTCAACTCAATAATTGCATTCCACGGCAATGTCGAGAGCGGCTATGGATATCTTTCAACGGGAATTGCTATCGCCTAACCACGACTCTCTATCCAAACATACGTCACATTTCTGCTCTACAGGACCGATTGAATACCGAGACTGTAAAAAAGCCCATTGATATACATCGTCTCAGCAAAAATCTGCAGGTCGTTGTTGGAAGTGACATCGGTAAGCTTCAATGGCCATCGAACTAAGAACATCGAGATACCTGAAGCTGGAACTCTCTTTGTAAGATCCAATTTCCAAATGCAACTTTTGCTCACAGTCTCCGACTTTTGCTGTCTACGGTTATGCAACGGATAGTCTAGCAGAAGATTTTATCATATACGTGTTTAAAATTGTAGAGGCATGTCAAAAAATCCGGCCAGGATCCGGACAGTAACTCTTGGCAATAATTTTGCTCTTTGAATCTCTTACTAAGTTTCGTTCTGCCAGTATAAAATCAGTGGTTTAGAGCTTGCTTTAGTGTTATAGATCTAGATATTAGAGCCGTATATTAATTATTAGTGTAGAGCCGTTGTATTATAGCAAATCTATATCTAAGTAATCTATATCGTAAGATTTAAAAAGGGATTAGATTAAAATTAAATTTGTAAGATTATAACTAAAAGTCCTTACGGCGTAGTAGTATAGTAAGTTCTATAATTAATTTATGTCACGGGACACCTCCGTGACACCTTATACACGTCCACCTGTTTCCACTAACTCGTCCACCTGTTTCCACTGACTCGTCCACCTGTTTCCACTGACTCGTCCACCTGTTTCCACCGACTCGTCTACCTGTTTCCACCAACTCAGTAAGAAGAGACCAACCGCAATCTACGGCAATTTAACGGCGTTCTGCCATATTCTGCCCCGTGTATGTGTTAACTAAGCAACTAAGTTAACAATATATACCCCTTTCTTCCCGTTTCCTTACCTTCTCTCCTTACGTAACATCTTAATCTTATTACACAGTTTATATACATAGCTTAATAATATCTACTTCGCTATATATTATTACCACTTGTACTCGCTCCGTAATACTACATTGCGTTAAAAACCTATACTCCGCCCCGCCCCGCCCTATCCAAAATGCAGAATGACCTTAAAGCCCCTATAACGGCCGCTAATATTATGTCTGCACTCTAAGAATAATTGGTAAATATGTAGAAGTCTTTTATAGACGCCCTCGCACAGAATAAGGCCGCTATAGCTAAATAATAAGCCGAATAAGAAGCACGGCACTAGGAATTAATGGAAGCACTTTAAGAAGAAGTCCGTACCCTTAAGGCACTTGCGTTAGGGCCCTAAGACTAAATACTAGCCTAAGAGGCTGCTAATACGCCACCTATAGACAAGATAAAAATGACTGAATCTAGACCTGGCTCGTTGGGTACAAACCTTAAGCTAGCTACGGATGTTTATTCCATAAATCTGTCTACTGCACTATAATAATCTAAAAAACTACTAGACCCCCCAGTATTCACCGGTAAACAATAAGAGCTTTAATTATTCTTAAGCTGACTTAAGAATAAGCTAACTGGTAATGCTAACCGTTACCTAACTAAAGCTAACTAACTCTACTACGCCCTAAGTTGACTAGGAGGAGATGTAGCTAACCTTGTTAAACCTCTCCAGCCGAACTCAGTATAGAGCCTAGTTGTACTTCTTAAAGCTATATACGGTGATCTAAACTGCTAAGCTACCGCTTAAAGAAAGATAAATTATATAACTTAAGAAAAGAAAAGCTTCCTAGTATACTTCTCCAAATTTAACTGTTATGTAAAGGAAATAGGCTGAAACAACTCCACACTAGTTAATAGCCTTATTAAATCCCTAAGCCCTAAACTAAAAATCTCCCTAATAGGTATAGACCTACCAGGAGCCCTTAATGCCTGCGCAAATGTTATTAATAAATGGTATAATGATATACTACGCCTAATACCCAAGCCTACTCCCCAATATAATATGACAACTCCGTAAATGTCTACTAAGTTATTGTCTTAGCCTAAGCACCCTAACACTATGGACATTAATATAGGGACCCTAGGATATGCTCCACTAGGGTCCCCTAAATAAGAACAATGTATTAAGCTAGGCCTTTGCTTTAAATACGGAAGCAAGGACCATATTTTAAGATACTGCTCTATTCCTATGCCCCAACACAACATATAAACGGCCAACACTAATAACCGTTTACCGCATTAATCCTCTAGTTACCGCCCCTAATCTTTACCTAGTTCCAGCCCCGCATCTAGTAAGCACTACTTATAAGGATGAAGTTACAACTAATGTCCTATAGGAACCCCTTCCTGCTTGCCACTAAAAGGCATGTCCTAGAGTTAAGTCGCTCTTTAGGATAGCTATATTATAGGATCTTGTTAAATACATTAGATATAGCAAACCCTAACTCTTAGGATTATAGTATAACCGTTAACTGCTGTTTTTGGCAGAAAGGTTAATAGGTTAATGCTTGAGTCCTAATTAACACAGGAGCTAGCGGTATAGGATTTATTAATAAGATCTTTGTATAAGATAATAGGTTTACCCTAATACCCCTTAACCAGCATATTAATGTATTTGGATTTAATAGCAAACGCACTGTCTTAGGCTGTATTACTTATATAGCGGCCCTAAGACTCTAATACCTAAACTATAAAGAATTAATTAAGCTCTTTGTGACTACCCTAGGTTACCTAGTAATCCTTAGATAACCCTAAATAAAGCTATATAAGGTAACCATTAATTAGGACAACCTTAAGCTTCTATTTACCGCCTCCTATTGTAAGTAGAAGTGCCTTATAACTTACTGCTTAGACCCTAAACCAAAATCTAAAAAATCTACTAGAATCTACTAGTCTAAAATTTCCACTAACGTCTACCTTATACCTAAAAAGTCCACCCAATTCCACCTACCTAAGAATTCTACTGAATTCCACTAATATAAGATTTCCACTGACGTCCACTAAGAACTTGGAATTTATACTAGACCACATAAACTAACTTTAACTGCTACACCCCAAACTAAGCAGAAGCTTAAGCTTAATATATAAAAGTACCAGAAGAACTGGTATTCTACTATAAAAAGGATACTTAAAGAACCTGAACCTAAATCTAACACTAACTCTATATCTAACACCAAACCTAAAACTAAATAGAAAACTATATAAGAAACTAAGGACAATCTAAGCCTGCTTAACACCTTAGATATCTGTATAATTGGAGCTACTCCGCTAGTACAACTTACTAGAAAACCAGAATATATAATCTTTACTATTATAATAGCCGATATTAAGAAGGCCTTAGCACTAAAGAAGCATATTAACCCCGCTATAAAGGTACCAATAGAGTACCATAACTATTTAGATATATTCTTCTAAAAGGAAGCCAACAAGCTACTAAAATGCCGTCTATATAATTATAAGATTGTAGTTAAAGAAGGAAAACATCCCGGATTTGGACCCCTATATGGGATGTCCTAAAACGAACTTAAGGTACTATGGAAGTATCTAGACAAATATTTAGATAAAGGATTTATTAGAGCAAGTTCTTTACCTATAGCTATACTAGTAATCTTTGTTAAGAAACCTAGTAGCGGTCTATGCTTCTGTATAGACTACTAAGCTCTTAATGCTATTACTGTTAAGAACTAATACCTAATCCTGTTAATCTAAGAGACACTAAACTGATTAAGTAGGGCTCGCTTCTATACAAAGCTTAATATTATCCACGCATTTAACCGCCTCTATATTGCGAAAGGAGATAAATAGCTTACTGCATTTTGTACTTAATACGGATTATTTAAGTACTTAGTAATGCTATTTAGCCTTATAAATGCCCTAAGTTTATTCCAACACTCTATAAATAATACCCTGTACCCATACCTGGATATCTTTTATACTGCTTATATTGATGACATCTTAATATACAGTAATAATCTGGCTAAATACCAAAAATATGTTAAACTGGTCCTGCAAGCCTTGCGCGGAGCTGGCCTATAATTAGATATAGATAAATGCGAGTTCTATAAAACGGAAGTTCTATACCTTAGACTTATTATTTCTATAGACGGCGTATAAATGGACCCCAAGAAAGTTAAAGCAATTGTAAACTAGTAAGAACCCGAGAATATTAAGGATGTAAGGGCCTTTATAGGATTTGCCAACTTCTACTAACGGTTTATTAATAACTTCTCCGCCCTAGTTTTACCCCTTATGGCTCTAACCTAAAAAGATAAAGCCTTTATCTTTAATAAGGAATGCAAGAAAGCTTTTGCTTATCTAAAAGTTATATTTACTACTGTACCTATACTCTAACACTTTAACCCAAACTGAATAAGTATTGTAGAAGCTGACTTATCTAACTATATTACTGGAGGCATTCTGTCTTAATATAATAAAGAAGGAGTATTGTACCCTATGGCATACTTTTTAAAACGACTAAGTCCAGCTAAATATAATTACGAGATCTACGATAAAGAACTATTGGCTATTATTAAATATTTCGAATAATGGCGTCCTAAACTAGAAGGCTCCGGATTTCTAATTAAGGTTCTTAGCGATTATAAGAACCTATAATACTTTATAACTATAAAACAGCTAAGCCACCGTCAGGCCCGCTGGTTAGAATATCTGTCCTATTTCCAATTTTTAATTATATACCACCTAGGCGTTTAAGGCCAGAAGCCTAATGCCCTAACCTAACGTTTGCAAGACGCACTAGCTTAAGAAGAAGCACGCTCTTACCGCAATTAGACCATACTCTACCCCAAGCTATTTAAACCCCCTATTAAGGACCTTATAGTACACGTTCTTAAAATAACCGATTAAACTATTAAACAGATTGTAACCAATAAATACCTAAATAATGAGTTTATCTAAGAGACGCTTAAGCTAATTTAAGATGGCGCTAGACGCTCTAAAAGGATTTCTCTAAGTGAATGCGAAGCCCGTAGAAACTACCTATACTATAGAAACTGCCTAGTTATACTCAACCATAACGAACTTAAGCTTAAGCTTCTTGAATATGCTTATAACCTACTAGTAGCTGGCCACCCAGGCTAAGGAAAAACCCTGGAACTACTCTAATAAGAATACTACTAGCTAAATATGTATAATATAATACAAAGGTACGTCTTTAGCTGCTATACCTGCTAATAAGCCAAAGCTTTGCATAAGATGTATAATAGCTTCCTAAAACCCCTGCCCGTTTTGGACTGAAGATGGAAGGATATCTTAATTAACTTTGTTGTTGATCTCTCTAAAAGTAAAGGCTGCATAAACATTATAGTAGCTATAGACCGACTATCTAAGATAAAACACCTAATCGCCTACCCTAATATGTTAGTGCCTGCCATTGCCCAACTGTTCCTAGATTACGTATAGAAACTCTATAGACTTCCTAAAATAATCATCTCTAATAGAGGCAGACAGTTTGTCTCTGTATTTTGGAAAGAACTAACTACCTAACTCTGCATTAAAGCACTGCTGTCTACGGCATACTACCTAGAAACGGATGGTTAAACGGAACGTGCAAATGCTATAATAGAATAATATATTCAGATATACACGTCGTATTTACAGGACAACTGGATAGACTAGCTTACATTTACTGAGTTTACTGTAAATAACTCCGTCTTGGAAACCATAAAGGTCTCCCTATTCCTGGCCAACTACAGCTAGCACCTGCAAATAGGTTTTGAACCCTTTAGTAATGTTCCTTGCCTAGCTTATTAGGCCTTATAAGTTACAGAAGTAAATAAATTTGTAAAAAAGATAGAAGAACTATAAGAGTTCCTTACTAACGAAATAACATAGGCCTAATTTATCTATAAAGTCGCAGCAAATAAAAACCGAACCCTAGCACTAGCTTACCAAATTAGTGACTTTATTTAACTAGATATAAGAAATCTAAATATAAAATGACCTACTAAGAAACTTAATTAGAAGAACGCCGGCCCTTATAAGGTTAAAAAGGTTGTCTCTCCCTATGCTTACTAACTAAAGCTTCCTAATACGGTTAAAATCCACCCTGTATTCCATACGTCAGTCCTCTACCCTGCTGTCCCTGTATTAGATGCCCTGCCTGGACAGATCTAGGACCCTCCCCCACCAGTTAAAGTAGATGGTGAGGATAAGTACTTTATTAAAAGAGTTAATAACATTAAGTATAACAAACGGAAACGCAAATATATATACCTTACACAATAGAGAGGCTTTACTGAGCCCATATGGGAACCTGTTGACTCTGTAGGACTTATATAAGCCGTAGAAGACTTTTATAAACTCTACCTAGAACTACCACAGCCCTATCTCGCAGAAGCTTGAGTTTAAAGGGGGGGTACTGTTACGGGATACCTCCGTGACACCTTATATACGTCCACCTGTTTCCACTAACTTGTCTACCTATTTCCACCGACTTGTCTACCTATTTCTACCAACTTAGTAAGAAGAGACTAACCGCAATCTACGGCAATCTAACGGCGTTCTGCTATATTCTGCTAAGTCTACTAAATTCTGCCAAGTTCTGCCAGGACTATAACCTAAAGCCTATTCTGCCCCGTGTACGTGTTAACCAAGCAACTAAGTTAACAATATATACCCCTTTCTTCCCGTTTCCTTACCTTCTCTCCTTACGCAACGTCTTAATCTTATTACACAGTTTATATACATAGCTTAATAATATCTACTTCGCTATATACTATCACTACTTGTACTCGCTCCGTGACAATTTAATTTAGAGTTAATCTAATGATATTTAAAGATACTTAATCACTATAGAAAAGTTATAATGCTTGTCGTAATATTATACAATAGTGGTAGAGATACTTATATTTCTAATAATTAAGATTTTAGACTGCAGCAGATTAACAATTATTAAAACATAAGGTATCTCTATTATTATAGTAACTATTATAGTAATAGAGATATCTTATATTTATAAGTTTAAATTTTAGATTGCGATTGCTAAAATCTCGTTAAGGTGTTATAATACTAGTAGAATAGCAGATTTTGGTAGAGAATAATAGAGAATAGTAAATAGTTATAGTTATATAACTGGAGAATCTTATAAAACCCTACTTTAAACAGCGCTACTATTCTTTACCTTTTCTTTCTCTAGCTTTAGATCTTTGTTAATAAGTAATCCAATTATATAAGCTTGTATATGTCCTCCAAATATACTAGTACCTTAATTAACTAAGTCTAAAATATAAGAAACACTATTTAACTACTCTTTACTAATATTAGTATTAATAGTAAAGCCTAATTAGGTTATAGAGGACTCCTTTATATATATATTAAGCGTTATATAAAGCAGAGGCTTTAATATAATATGGAAGTAGATAATAAATAAACACTATTAATTAAGAACAATTATATTTACTAGAGTTGTTAAATATAAAAGGCCTTATAGGAATACTCTAGTAGACCTACTAATAGGCTAAGTATATAATAAATAAATTAATAAGATTAACTAGTAGAGTAAGTGCCTAATAGATTAACTTTATATTATGGAATGAGTATAAGCGATGATAATATATAGCGAAGTAGATATTATTAAGCTATGTATATAAACTGCGTAATAAAATCAAGACGTTGCGTAAGGAGAGAAGGTAAGGAAACGGGAAGAAAGGATATATATTGTTAGTTTAGTTACTTGGTTAATATATACACAAAGTAGAATAGGATTTAAGTAGTAGTCCTAGTAGAACTTAGCAGGATTTAATAGACTTGGTAAAATATAGCAGAATGCGGCAGATTACTATTAGACGGCTTTAGATTGCCAGCAGATTGCTATTAGATTATTATCTTATAGTCAGTCTCTTCTTACTGCATTAGTAGAAATAGGTAGATATATATAAGGTACTACAGAGATATCCTATAATAGTACCCCCTCCTTTTAAACTTAAGCTTCTGCGAGATAGAGCTGTAGTAGTTTTAGGTAGAGTTTATAAAAGTCTTCTGTAGCTTATATAAGTCCTATAGAGTTAATAAGTTCCTATAAGGACTTAATAAAGCCTTTCCATTTTATAAGGTATATATATTTATATTTCCATTTATTATACTTAATATTATTAACTCTTTTAATAAGGTACTTATCCTTACTATCTACTTTAACTAGTAGGAGAGGGTCTTAGATCTATCTATATAGGGCGTTTAATATAGGGGCGGTAGGGTAGAGAACTGATATATAGAATATAAGGTAGATTTTAACCATATTAGAGAACTTTAGTTAGTAGGTATAAGGAGAGATAACTTTTTTAACCTTATAGGGGCCAGCGTTCTTCTAATTATATTTCTTAGTAGGTTATTTTATATTTAGATTTCTTATATTTAGCTAGATAAAGTTACTAATTTAGTAGGCTAGTGCTAGGGTTTAATTCTTATTTACTACGGCTTTATAAATAGATTAGGCCTATATTATTTTATTAGTAAGAAACTCTTATAGTTTTTTTTATCTTCTTTATAAATTTATTTACTTTTGCAACTTATAAGGCCTAATAAGCTAGGCAAGAAACATTACTAAAGGGTTTAAAATCTATTTTCGAGTGCTAGCCGTAATTAGCTAAGAATGGGAAGACCTTTATAGTTTCTAAGATAAAGTTATTTATAGTAAACTTAGTAAATATAAGCCAGTCTATCTAGTTATTCTGTAAATATAATGTATATATCTAAATATACTATTCTATTATAGTATTTACACGTTCTATTTAACCGTCCGTTTCTAGGTAATATACTATAGATAATAGTGCTTTAATATAAAGTTAGGTAGTTAGTTCTTTCTAAAACACTAAGATAAACTAGCTACCTTTATTAGAGATAATTGTTTCTAGAAATCTATAGAGTTTCTATATATAATCTAGGAATAGTTAGGCAATGGTAAATATTAATATATTAGGGCAGGCAATTAAGTATCTTATCTTAAATAGTTAGTCTATAACTACTATAATATTTATATAGCCTTTATTTATAGGGAGGTTAATAATAAAGTTAATTAGGATATATTTTTATTTTTAGTCTGGAACAGGTAGTGGCTTTAGAAAGCCGTTATATATCTTATATAAAGCTTTAGCTTATTAGTAGATATAGCAGCTAAAGATATACCTTTATATTATATTATGTATATTTAGCTAGTAGTACTTCTATTAAAGTAGTTCTAGGGTTTTTCTATGGCCTAGGTAGCTGGCTACTAGTAGGTTATATATATGTTTAAGAGGCTTAAGCTTAAGTTTATTATAGTTAGGTATAACTAGGTAGTTCTAGTAGTATAAGCGATCTTTATAAGCTTTATATTTACTTAAAGAGATCTTTTTAAAGCGTCTAACGCCATTTTAAATTAGCTTAAGTGTCTTTTAAATAAACTCATTATTTAGGCATTTATTAATTATAATCTATTTAATTAATTAATTAGTGATTTTAAGGATGTATACTATAAGGTCTTTAGCTAGGGAATTAAATAATTTGGGGTAAAGTAGAGTTTAACTACGGTAGGTACGCGCTTCTTTTTATACTAATATATCTTATTAATATTAAGTTAGGGTATTAGGCTTAACGGGTTAGGTTTAGGTACCATTATTTTAATCTTATTTATAGGTGTTGCTATTAGGGTCTGCAACGTAAATGCTTTAATACTGCGGAGTTCTTTGTAAAGTGCTTTTATTAATTGCTAGTGCTGGGCTTCTAGTGCAGCCTATTACTAAGCTAAGGCGTCCGTAAAGGACTGTTATATTATGGTTAACTGTTCCCTAACTAGGGTTATAATACTTATGGTTATTAAAAGGGATTTAGGTTTATTTGCCATTTTAATAGTAGTTGTTTTAACGCAACGTAGTATAAGGGCGTGAAGAGGCTTTAGGGAAGATTTAAAGGAATAATATAAATTCTATCTAAATCTAAGGGTATATAGCTCTTGCAGAGTAGAAGACATTATATAAAGAAGAGAAAAGAATATAGGAAACCTATAACTAAATATTTAAGGGTCTTGGCAGTAAACGTGTGGGCATAAGTGCATATGGGTTTTAATAGGTTTTGACCAAATTCCATTATATTAGTGGAATTTAGTGGAATTTAATTAAGTTAGTGGAATTTGGTGGAATTCAATCAAGTTGGCGGAATTTGGTAGAATTTAATTAACTTGGCAGAATTTGGCAGAATTTAATCAAAGCGTTGGAATTTATCTGTCGAGTGTTTCACCGAGACATTCCTACTGTAACTGGGCTAGTCCCATTACAAGTAATGGAGAACTAAGGAGGAGGTAAGTTGGTCCTTTAACTCCTTAAAAGCTTTTATATAATTATTATTAAAAATAAAAGGCGTATTGTTCTTAGTTAGTTATATAAGAGGCTTAGCTATAACCCTATAGTTATAGATAAACTAATAGTAGAAGTTACAGAAGCTAAGAAAGGACTAGATACCGTTTACTATATAAGGGGGTTTCCAATTATATATTGCCTTAACCTTTTTAGAGTTAACTTTAATTCCTTTTATGCTAATAATAAACCTAAGGTACTTTATTCGTTTTACTCTAAATTTATATTTCTTAATATTAACTTATAGGCCTATATTCTGCAGCCTCTCTAGAACCTTTTTAACGTAAACTTGGTGCTTAAGTTTATTGTCTAAGTATATAAGAATATTGTCTAGGTATGCCGTGTAGAATTTATTAAGGTAGTTAAAAAGATTATCATTTATATACCGTTGGTACGTGGCTAGCCCATTTATTAGTCTAAAAGGAAGGACTTTATATTTATAAGAACTGTAGCGAGTGTAAAATATTATTAGGTTCTCTAATGTAGGGTCCATCCTAATTTAGTAAAAAGCTTAGCGGATATTAAGCTTTATAAAGATTTTAGCTTAGCTTAGACATATAAGGGTCTCGTTAATTAGGGGGAGAGGGTAATAATCTTTCTAAGTAATAGTGTTTAGTTTCTATAGTTAATGCAGAAGCGGAGGCCTTTATTAGGTTTCTTTATAAATAAAATAGGGGAAGTAAAAGGAGCCTAGCTTGGTTTAATAAACCCTTTATAGAGGTTGTTAATTAAGTACTGTTTTATAGCTTTTAGTTCTTCTATAGTTTGCTAGTAAAGGGGGCTATAGCCTAGAGAGTTGTTAGCCTCTAGCTAAATCTTATAATTATAGGTTTAATAAGGGGGCAGTATATCTAAAGCTGCTTTTAAGAACGCGTCTCTATAGTTTACAAGATAAGTAGGGAGAAAGCGCTTAACTAGTTCTTTATTAGTTTCCTCTACTGGCCCTTCTTCCTTCTTATTAATAATCTAGTTAATTTCGTATAAGCTAGTTATAAAGACTTTGTTATCCTTCTAATATATATTAAAGTAAAAACCTATAGCGCTAATTGCCGTAATATCTACTATAGGGGTGTTATATGGTAGTAGGGGTGTCTATAGCCTTGGGGGCTTTTAGTATATTAGTGTTGTCCTTACTCCTTTTAACTCTTGCTATATCTTCTAAAGGTTATCTTTTATGTCCTATTAGTACATCCTCTTCTATATTAGCCGGATCTCTGTAACTTAGAAGTTATCTATATTACTATCTATTCCACTTTTATAAGTAGAGTTCTTCTTAATAGCAGTGCTTTAGGGGAGTATTATTATTGGTATAGAATTCCTACCGGCCTTACGGCGGGTATCTTTTTAGGTAAAGGCTAGGTCACGGTTTCTAATATCCTATTAATAAACAGGGTCAGCCTTTACGGCTAATATCTCATAGTTAGTCCAAATTTCTCTAACAAAGGAGGGTAATTTTGGTCTATTTTTTAGCCAGACAAACTGTCCTCATTATATATTTAACCAAATATTAAAGTAAGACATCTATTTTCGGCCAAGGATTATATTATAGGACCCTAGGTCTAGGATATAGAAGGAGATGCTAAACTGGCATTATCTATTAATAGCAATATATAGCTTTAAGATATAGGTAACCAGCTTACCAGCTTGGCCGCTATAGCCTTTTACTTAAACAGGCTTCTCTAGTTAGGTAGCATTTATATTTAAGAACTTAGCAACGTCATTTATATAAGCAGTATTTATAAAGGTAAAGCCATTTGCTCTAGTGTTAATAAGGGCATTTATATTAACTCTATATCTATTTTAAGATACTATATATAGAACTATAAAGTGTTTTCCACCTATTAGCTAACTTAAATTAATCTCTTTAAGATTAATAGGATTCCCTAGGGGGGAGTCTTTCCCTAGGGTTCTTCTTTTCCTAACTTATTAGACATTTTTTCTTCCTCTATCTTATACAATAGAATAGACCAATCGCGCGGAGAGAGCTAAATGGGAGAAGTTTCCACAAGATAGAATACGTGCTTTAGTCGTTAGGCAAGCAGTAATTAATAGCCTTATTATAGAGTTTAAAGGAGGGAATAAATTTTATGGATAATACTTTAATTTTGGTGTGATTTACTATGGTAGGGGGTTTCACTTTGGTGGGGTAAATTCGCTTGCGCGAAAATGGACGGATTTTTTCGCCTGTCGCCTTCGTATAGATATAAAGCTTACAAGAGCTCTGCGGAATAAGAAGCTCTACCAAAGCTCAGCAAAAGCTCTGCACGAAGCTCTGCACGAAGCTCTGCACGAAGCTCTGCACGAAGCTCTGCACGAAGCTCTGCACGAAGCTCTGCACGAAGCTCTGCACGAAGCTCTGCACGAAACTCTGCACGAAGCTCTGCACGAAACTCTGCATAAAGCTTTTATATAGAGCCTCCGTTATACGCAGAACCGTCATACGCAGAGCCGTCGTGCAGAGCTTCGTGCAGAGCTTCGTGCAGAGCTTTATGCAGTGCCTCTGCAGAGCTTCGCGCAGAGCCTCTGTACGCAGAGCTTGGTGTAGAGCTTGGTGTAGAGCTTGGTGTAGAGCCTCCGCAGAGTTTCGTGCAGAGCTTCGTGTAGAGCCTTAGCAAATACCTTTAGCTTTCCTACTAATTAGATATCTCCTTTCCACCTTTTTATTTAAACTTCTCTTTATATAAAATACAACAAAATAAAATAAAAATAGCATAAAAGAGAGGAGACCCAGCAGTTTAAATTTAGTAACTTTTATCTATTCCTTACCCTCTAGTTCTATAATCTAATCCCCACCCCTTAATACTTCTACTGCCGCCTCTATAGGCTAAGAATTTTTATTATACGCTAAACATTAAGCCCTATAATCCCGCTACTTACAATTTCTATAACACCCACTATAGAACCCTAGGAGACTCTAATACTTAGTAAAGGGGTAAGAGTCTATTAAATAACATGGAGTTATAATATAAGCCTTATAGAACTAGTATTAATTAGCTCTCTACCTTATATAAATAACATAGATTACTTATAGTTATATTTAGAGATCTATAGCTCTAAATTAGAATTATATTTATATATAAAAGCCTCCTTATCTATACCTATTTCTCTAATATACCCCTGCCTAAGCCTCTATATTAATTACTATTAAAGCTTCTACCTTCTTCTACTTATTCCAAGAGTAATTAGTTATATAGGTATTATATAGACAAGAGAGTTTACTTATAACCAGTAATATTATTAGAGAACTTCTTATATAGTAAGTGTTACGGGACTGCCCATTATATGCACTACGCCGTATACATAGCTGGTTGTTATATAATTCCTTTCCTTTCCTTAGCATTATTTGGCAGATAGATTATCCGCCCTATTATCCCTATATAGATTTAGCCGCAGCCGCATTTCTATTAAACTCTCTAGCAATTCTCTTAAGTCTCCACAACAGCCGTATGTAGCTATTAATTCTTTAAATCTAATGCTTGTTTATCTAGCGTTCGCATATAATACTTCGTTATTGTAATAGTAAGATAAGAAGTATACTAAATAATTATATTTCCTAATTCCTAATAAAGGACAATATTAGTAAAATTTAAACTTATAATCTATTATATTTAAGGTTAGTATAGATTTATATAAAGGCGGGGAGATAGATTATAGGGGTTTCTTAAATAGAGTTTTCTCTATATATATATATATATAAGGAGTAATCCGCGTAGGCCCAATAGGGATTTAAATTAGATATTAAGTAATAAATAATAATATATATTTATATACGCTATCTATACACCTTTATATAAGCCTTTTCTTTCTTTATTACTATATAAGTATATTTATAAATTAAGAAGACTTATTTTAAAATCTATATTATATAAGTAGTTAGAATTAAACTAGTATTAGCTTTAGTCTTAACGCCGCTTAAAAAGGTAGAAAGTATATTAACTTTAAAGGAATTATTATTATTTAAGTTTTTAGGGTACATTTTATTAGTACTAGCTACATTTATAGCGCCGTATAATAGGAAGTAAAGGTTTAATTTATTCCTTCTCCTAGTATATTTTGTCTTACTATTATTAATAAGGGCTAACTAGTAGAATTAATAGGATTAAGGCTCTATAACTATACACGTACTTTTAATTCTAGTATATATATATGGTTTAACTCTTACAGGACATTACTAGGGGAAGAGATAGTTAAATTTTTGCGGATATCTAGATATTATTTGGATATTATCCAATATCCGGGCTATCCTTAGACAGGATTATTATCCGCCTAACCAAATAGAATAATTTATCCTCCGCAGGTCTAAAAGGTGGCCGATTTTAATATACGGGCCAAAAACACTAAAGCCTTATTATACTCTCTAATACTTTGTTATTTGCCTATCAAGCCTAATATATTTATACAGTCTCTTTATATACTACGTAAACTACTTATTAATCTTCTCCTAATCTGTATATTAAAGAGTAAGGAGTGCTTTGTTTATATTAAGAGTAGTGTTTTAGTATTTATGGACCGTGCGTTAAAATTGGCCACCTTTTTCTCCGGTGGAAAGTACGCCGTACTTAGCGTCCTTATAAATTTAGCATGCATTATTATAACAAAACGCGAAACTCTTGATTAAATACTCTTTTATTCCTTGCAGTATATTATTATCCCTTTATACGTATATATTGCCAACTAGTCTAATTTCCTTTACCGCGTAGTTACTTTAACTACCTTTATAGTCTCTGGCGAAGTAACCTGTTTTTTATAATTTATATAAGCTCCTTCTCTAAACCATTTTTCTTGCTATAGAGTCCGCTTAAGCGTCTTCTACTACTAAGATCCCTAGTTTAGCCTCAACTCCTTAGTCCTATAATTACTTAATCCTTAACATCTAGGTTTCTATAGTTTCTTATTCTACTATCTAAATTCTTTAATACCGCTTAAGTCTATTAGCTCTACACTACCCTATAGTTTTTTTATTTATTAATACGTCTGCTGCGCCCTATATAACTATAGTAATCTATTTAAGTCTCTCTTAGTTCTTTCGCTCTTATAGATCCTATTATCTACCTTAATTGCTTACTTAATTAGTGTCCTTATATCCTCTAGGTCCTCTATAGGTATTATTACGGTCTATACTTTTATCTTTAGCCCTTATTAGTACTACGCTATAAATAACCTCTTATTCTACTTAGTTTGTATTATATATCTAGAACTACATCGTATATTCTATTGCTAATCTCCACTAGGTAAGTTCTTGTAACTTCTATTCTGCTATTACTACTACCTTAGGGTCTCTGTATATTTGTATAAGTCTATTTATAAAACCTGCCTAACTTAAAAATATATACCTAACCTTATTGTTAGATGTTGATAACCTATTAGCTTTATACTCGGCGAGGTACAGTTTAAACTACTTAAGTATACGTTCTGTTAGGAACAATCCTATATACGCTACTTAGTTTAATACTATTAGTAGCTTTATACCTTAATGCCTAATCTTAAGTCTTATCTAGGTTAGAAATCCTTTAAGCTTATTTTTCTTACCACTAAACCTCTTAATAAATAGTATTTTAATTTTTATTGTTCCTATTTTATTAACTCTTATTTTTAATACTACTCTACTATCCCAGAGTTAGTTAACTACTACTTATAACTAATCCATCGTGACTACCTATAAGCCTTCGGTCGTGGTGCCCGCCATACTTATATTACCTAAGGTTATTGCCCTAAATAGCGTTATTACGGTTACTGCCTTTAGTGGCATTATTGCTTAACTATTACGGACCTTATATTGGTAGTAGTGCGACTACTAGAAAGAGACATAAATAAGCTAGTGGTATTAGTGTAGGAGGCGTTAGAACTAGTCGAGCTATGGGATAAGAGGTAGCCGAGTTATATAACGGATTATGTGTCATAACTTAGTACGTAAGTACGTGAGTATATGGATATACAAAGGACGTACTAACGTACTAACGTACTAACGTACTAACGTACTCAGTCATTACTATAGAAAGGAGTTATATATTTAAAGGACCACAGTCCCTACCTAGATAGTTCCTTTCTTTATAGTAAATCTTAGAATATAATTAGAGTTAATCTGTTGGGCAACCTACTCCACCAGTTATATTTACCCGTTGTTGACTATTTGTTTATTATACCTATATACTTAGCCCATTAACAAGTCCACCGTAGTATTTCCTATAAGGCTTTATTACATTAACTCTTTTATTACTAATACTATAACTTTAGTAGTAAATATATAATAAAGCCTTATAGGAAATACTATGGTAGACTCGTTAATGGGCTAGGTATATAGGTAGAGTAAATAAATAGTTAACAATACTATAATATAACTAGTAGAGTAGTTACCTAATAGATTAATCTAACCAACTACCGCTACCATATTAGGTATCATCTTATAACTTACTACCGTGCCTTTTGTCATCGCATATCTTACTACTTATTTCTATTACCTATTTATTACCTATTACCGACTAAGTGGCAATGTCGACCTGGTGGCCAATTAGGTAACAGTTACAAATCATCGTCGGCGTCGCCGTCAACCTTTGCCACATATTTCGTGTATATAGTCTACCTAATTTCCATAGATTTAGAATCAAGTTGTTTACTTAATTCTTCCACACTGCAAAGCTTATAATTAACTCTAATTATATTCTAAGATTTACTATAAAGAGAAGAACTATCTAGGTAGGGACTGTGATCCTTTAAGTATATAATACTATGCCTAGGAAATGTACTAAGTACGTTAGTACGTTAGTACATTAGTATGTCTTCGCGTATCTACGTTCCTATATTTTTATATTCTAAACTTATAATATAACTAGCTATATAACTTGGCTACCCCTTATCTTATAGCTTGATTGGTTTTAGTACCTCCTATAATATCTTAACCAGCCCATTTATATCTTCTTTTAGTAGTCGTACTACTACTAATATAAGGTCTGTAATAATAGGATTATCTAGATAGTAATCTTCCCTATAAGGATAGAATACGTATAGAACATTAGGCTTTTACTAAAGCCTATATAGGTAATAAGAAGAGTATCGCCTTTCTTAAATATAAGCCGACATAGAGTATATACCTACTTATTACACGGCTTAAAGTTATTAAGCTACAGGCAGGTCTAAAGTATAATTTACTAAAGGTAGAGGTTAACAACCTTATGCTAGAATGGTATATTCTCTATACGTCCTACCTACTAGATAACTAATAGTAATTTTTCTATACTTGGTCTTTAAATTAACTAAGGAGTCTTCAGGATAGAACTATAATTGGCTAATATCTATACTATAGACGGCTCTACTAACCTACCCTAATCTCTATACCATTAACTCCGACAATTTATATTCTACTACCTATCTTTTTCTTCTTCCTTCTAAATCTCGCTATTTAATTAGCCTAGGAGTTTATAGAAGTTCGTAGGAGCTTATCTAATTAGCTTAGGAGTTTATAGGAGTTTATAGAAGTCTCTAAGAGAGTATACCTAGCTAATAATATTCTATAAATATTATATATATATAGTAAATTTAGATAAGCTGTTTTTAATAGGGTATAAAAGGTACTTTAGGCAGTGTATCCAACAGTTAGCTTAGCTGCGAGTTTGAGAAAAATAGCTGACTAACCGCGTCAATTGGATCGCTCGCTGTCCGCTAACTATTGGATAATATATGCTAACTGTTAAGCTGTTAGCTAGCTATCCCAATTAGGAAATTTATATAGACTCTATAGTATTTTATTTTAGATTTTTGGCAGCACCTCTTTATATACAAATATCAACATTGCCCGATTATAATTTAGCCCTAATTTACCTAATATAGTATCCAAATATAGCCAAATTCGTCCCGCACCCGTAGAGGCTTAAAGGGTAAGTAGAATAGTTAGTGGTAAGGACTTCGGAGGCTCTATTTCTATATTAAATTTAATTAAATACAAAGCTTTGCTAAGTCTACCTTACCAAGCTAGCTTCTCTATATCTATAGTTGGCTTATAGCTAGTAAGATTAATATTTAAGCTCGTCAACTAGGGTATAGTTAAAGCTCTATTTAAGTTAATACAGTTAATTAAACTGCTTAATAAAAGGCCTTTAACTAACCACCACTTCTAATATTAATCTGCTTTAATCGTGTCGGCTAAGAGTCTATTACGCTTATTAGTAATAATCTTTTTAGCTTAACTAAAGGCTTATTTATATATAGAGCTTATTACTGGTATAGACAACATATTAAGAGCAATCTTAGTAAGCGTTAGATAAAGGATTTAACCAATTTTAAGCTACCAGTTAAGAAGATTAGGAATAATATTATTCCGCTTATTGCCATCTTTAGAACGGATCTTAATAAACTTAAGGCCTGCGTTGTAGTAGCGGTTAAGCTTACTAGCGAGCTTAATACGCTTTTAATTACGCTTTAAGGAAGTAAGGCTCTTATCTACAACTAAGGACTATGTATATTTATTAGTTAAATTATTATTAGATTTATAAGGAACCTTCCTACGTTATAGCTTAACTAGTTCCTTATCTTCCTTATCTACTTACTTATTAATATAGTTATTAAATAGAGTCTCTATATACCGCTTGGTGTGCTTCTACTACCAGGGCTACTACTTCTACTTATTGCAAAAGTAGGCGCGTTTAAGAGACGGATAAAGAATTACTATAGCAAAATAGTAAGGGCTCTCGGCCTTTATTTTATTAAAATATTTATTAATCTTTTTAATAGCTATGTTAATACCTAATTTAAGGAAGGAGTTACATTTGTTTTTAAGGCTTAGCTAAGTTCGTTAGAGGATTTAATAGAGGTGCTCTATATTAGTAATCGGCTCCTATAGAGCGCTATACAAGCCTTTAACACCAGGACTATTAGCGTCGCCCTTTATACGCTTAGTAGCTAATATAAAAGGCTTTAGAATCTCAATAAGCTGCTCTACCTACTGCCTATCTTTATTAGTAAGCGCGTCCTAAGATAGATTATAGCTATTATTAATGGGCTTCCCCCAAGCCAGTAAATATTTATTAATTGCTTTATAAAGAAGTAATACACAGCGGAGTATAAAGTAGGTTAAATTCCACTAAACGCCTCCGTTCTTAATAAGCAAAAGCTCTACTTAATTAAAAAGATTGTCCTTAATATAGGCCTTAGTCTAGTTCTTAGCAAAGTCCTTACGGCGTCCTGTTAATTATATAATATATTTAATAATATTATAAAGCTTACCTATAAAGCTTCTCTACTATATAAGATTAAATTTAATATGGTCGCTTACGCCAATTATTAAGCGTTTAAGCTTGCTTACGCCTTTCCTGTATATTAAAGCCTTAACAATAAGGTTAATAATATAGCCAACGCACTAAAGCCGCTCCTTTTTGGCCACTAAGAGGCTTTATAAAAGATAGTCGTAGAGCTCGTTATTATTACTAGTGTTGTCGGCCATTAAGGAGCCAAGCTTATAATTAAATTAATACTTTTAAATTATCGACACTAGGGCCGTTACTATATTCTTAGTAAAGTGTAATCCTTGTAGTTATAAAAGGCCTAAAAGCACTAATTAAAGCTTTCCACCTTTGTTAATAAAATGAGCCACTATACTAAGTAGTAACATTCCGTTTATAAATATCCAGATATTATAGGTAAGATTAATTTTACTAAGTGCGGTAAGGAGGGGGTCTTTAATATTAACGCGCCGCTATTTAAATGTGGTTTTAGTCCAATCGCTTAGTAATATAGGCGCCTTTATAAGACAGTCTTAGATCTAAGAACGGTTAAATATTAGCAGAGCGCGTGTAGAAGGACTTATAGCTTAATAAAAGGTAATATCTTATAGAATTGTCCAATTAATATAGGCTTAAACATAGCCAGCTGCCTAAAATAGCTAGCGTTTATAATTGCCAGCGGAAGAAGTAAAAGCTTCTACGGCTAGTAGTTATATTCTACTACTATAACTTTTAGGGTTAATAATAAAGTCATACTTTAATTTTAAATAGCCGTTAATATAATTATTGCCATTAATTATAAGTAAAGCACCTAGTCTTTAAGCTAGATAGCAAAGCCTATATAGCTAGAGCCTCTTTTTACCTAAAGGACCGTCCTAAAAAAGGCCTGCCCTATACTTCTATATTAGTAATATAAAGCTCTACTTAATAGTAACCGCTTATTAGTAACTTGATATCTATATTTACCAGTAAGCTTGCTGTATATTATTAGGTAGAGATTGTCCCAATTAATAGGAAAGATATAGCCGTAGTTCTAATTAGCTAAAGGGGGCTCTTGCAATACGGAATTATCTTAATCGCCCAATTTGGTATTATTATTAATTAGAAGAGGGGAGGAATTAGTTAATCCATAAACCCTACGCGGTACTAAAGGAGTTAAGTAATGCGTAGATTGTGGATTTAATAAAGAAGTAGAGGAAGAAGCAGATAAAGAAATAGAGGAAGAAGCTCTATTGCCCAGCTAACGCGTAAAATATAATATACGTTATATTTTGCATAGGTGGCATAGGAGAACTGGTGTACGGCGCGTAATAGAGATATTGGGGAAAATGCTTTATTTACTATGGCTAAGCGAGAGATTCCAAAAGGTTTCTTATTGCTTGACGTATAATCTTAGTTAAAGATTTAAATATCTTTAACTTTTACCAAAAGCTTTAACTTACTACTAAATCTTACTACTAAGGCAGCGAGCTATTAGCTAGCTGCAGTTTTATAGCTAACTAACTGTTATAACCCTATAAGCTTACTAACTGCTTACGTTATTAGCCTCTTAGCAGCGACGCTGGTAGCGACGCTAACTCTTAGACATACTGATTTTAGGAAGTTTTAGGGTAAATAGAGTTGTTATAGTAAAGTATGGTCGCTATATTAATAAGGCTAATTAGGTCGGCCTAGCTTTAAAAAACGCGTTTTTAGACTTTAAGGCTGTACTTTAACCCCTAATATAGTGGTTAGCTAACTATATTAATTTAAATATACTAGTAAAGGAGGTTTTATAATTTAATTATATTATAAATTATAGCTATAGCTACTAGATTAACCCTAATATAGTTACTTAAAGTTAACATATATTAGAAATCTAGCCTAACTTACACCAAATATGCGCCTATAATCTCTTAGACGCTTTATAGAGGAATTTAGGGGGGTATAGGGGTCTAGGGGGTAGCGCGAGGTTTTATTGGTTTAGGAGTTCGTAGGAGTTAGTGCGCGCCACTAATTGGCTTAGGAGTTCGCACGAGTTAGTAGAGTGGGGCTATATAACGCCATAAATTCCTTAGAGAAGCGGCTAAGGCACATAAGATTTATCTTAGGTAGCCTTAGCCACTTCTCTAAGGAATTTATACCGCTATATGGCCCCACTCCCAAGCCACAGCCCCACTCTATAAATTTGTGCAAACTCCTAAGCTAATTAGCGGCTTAGACTAACTCTTACAAACTCCTAAGCCAATAAAACCTCGCGCTATCCCTAACCCCCCTATAACCCCCTAAATTCCTTTATAAAGTGTCTAAGAGATTATAGGCGCGTGTTTAGTGTAACTTATATACTATCTCCCACGCGTGTTAAATTCAAATAGCTATACTAGGGCCAATTTAGCAGCTATTGCTATAGTTTACAATATATTTATATTGTAACCTCTCCTACTAATATATTCTAATTAATTAAACTAGCTAACTAACGCATTAGGGGGTAAAGTACAGCCTTAAAGTTTAAAGATATGTTTTTAAACCCGTATTTACCTAATCACCCCTATTAACACGGCGACTGAACTCCACTACTACACCTCTATTTACCATTAAACTCCCTAAGGTGCCTCTTATACCCTATTGCAAATAGCTCGTTTAACTTTACTATACTAATATAATATTAGTGGCGCGTTATTGGCTGGGTACGCTCTTTTGGATACTCCTATAAACTCCTACAAACCCCTGTAAACTCCTAGGCCAATTAAATAGTAAGGTTTGGGTCTAAGCTAAAGAAAAAGAAGATAAGTAGTTAGAATATAGATCGCTGGGGTTAATAGTATAGAGCTTAGGGTAGGACAGTAGAGCCGCCTATATTACAAATGTTAGCTAATTATAGTTCCATTTCAGAGACTCTTTAGTTAATTTGGAGACTAAGCGTAGAAGAGTTACTATTAGTTATTTAGCAGGCAAGGCGTATAGAGAATGTACCATTCTAGTATAAAGTTGTTAACCTTTACCTTTGGCGAATTCTTTTTTAAACCTGTCCATAGCTAAGCCGCGCGATAAGCAGGTGCGCACTTTATGTTGGCTTATATTTAGGAAAGGCGATACTTTTTTTATTACCTATATAGGTTTTAGTAAAAGTCTAATCTTTTATATATATTCTATTATTACTAGTAAGATTACTATATAGGTAATACTATTAAATAAGCTTGGCGACGAGTAGTTGGATAATATTAAGAAGATGGATAGGTCTAATCTGGTTCTTATTAACGCTAAAACAAGAAGTTAGAAGAAGGATCTAATTATAAAGATTTAGGAAGGGGTGTATATATATATACTTTTTGGACCTAAGCAGGCGTTAATAAAGTCGTTTTAGGACGCCTTAAAGGGGCTAGAGCTGCAGTCTCAGATTGGGCTAGTTGTAATTAATAAATGTTATCTGGTAAAGGATTAGGAAAGCTTCTAACCAGCCTACTTAATACTAGGTAAGCTGCGGATAATTCTCCGTCTAAGTATTATCTAGTTTACCTATTCTGCAACACTTAATAAGAAGGTAGAGAAATTAGTCCTATTATACACTAGGTTCTAAGTAGTTAGTGTTTATCTATACCAGATAGACGTTATAAGAACATCTATTAATTACCTAGATATATCTATATGTATATAGCCAATTTCTAGGTAAAAGGTAGATTTATAGAAGAACCTATATTTTCTATTAGACAACTATATAGACGACGACGGAATACTTATACCTATACGTATACTAAAGACAATAGTCTTTATTAATGGTTGAATTTCTATTTGGGATGCAGTAGAGTACCTTTAGAATATACTGCTTTAGAAGTCCAAGGCGTATATAAAGGGGGCCAATAATAATAGTGAGGCCTTTTGTATTAGTAGCGTGATCTAGGAGTTTACCGCTACTATATAGGAGTATAATCGCAACTAACGGTATATAGAGTTTAAGAAGCCTTCTTCTATTATTTAAATTATAATAGCTATAACCTCCCTTAGTATTGGCGTAAATGTCGCTAATATTAAGCGCGTAATTATTTGGGGGTTTCTAATTATAAAGAGCCTGGGCGACGTATAGCAGCGGATTGGTTAAGGCGGATAAGAGAAGAATCGCACTAGTATAGGCTTTATCTTCTTGCCGTACTGGGCGTTTAATATAGAGGAAGTAAATAGGTTAGGACGGAAGCTACCACTACCGCGTGTAAAGCCACGGCCTACTTAAGCGCCTTAAAGAGGACGTAATAGCCTACCTGCTAGATATAGACAGAGTTAACTTATCCAGAGTTGTATGCCTAGCGATATTAGTAATGCAGAGAGTGCTGCCTTAAAGAAATTAGCTATAAGTTGCAATTCTATAGCTAATAGCGACCTTCCATTCTAGTTAAAGGCTAAGATAGCTAGTCGCGAGAAGATATTAACTAAATAGAAGGAAATGGTAAATGGTAAATACTATTAAAAGGCCTTCTTTACCTTCCTAGGAGAGGATAGATTACCACTAGTAGTCTTAAACTATGTTATTTATGCCCTAGCTAATTAGTGCTGTAATTAATACAATCCCTTATTATTTCTTGTGTTTATATCGGCCCCTAATACTCTAGCACCACTTTATTAGCTAAGGGCTAGCACTTAGCCTAATATTATATTAGGGTTTATTAATAAGTAGGCGGTTAAGCAGGTAGAGTTAATATATACTAGTAAATATTAACGCTTCCCTATACCGTTGTCTGTATTTATAGACAAGAAATATTGCTGGTAGCTTGCGTATTTGTATAATAGGACTACGCCTAATACCTTCTAGGAGACACTTGCAGTGGGTTTACTAAAAAGTGCGGCTCCCCTACTTATCCTATAGCGATATCGTAATACCTATAGTAATTAGTTAATTAAGCGATTAAAAAGCATAGTTAAGACGGTTAAAACTACTTATAAAAGTAATATAGCATAGAAGAGACGGGTAAAAGCTGCTTAGGGCAAGGCCTTAGTAGTATATAAGTTGCTAAAGCAGCTATCTACGCCAGCGGAGTATACTACGCACGTTTAGCAACAGGATAATAGCCTTGCCGTTTAAGTTGCTATACGGAAGGTAGTATAGAGCGTAGTAGATATATTAGCTTCGCCACTTAGAAGTTGGGTTACTAGTAGGATTAGCGCGCTAGGCTCTCTATCTAGTACTCTACTTCCGACTATACTAGAGGGTATTAAACGCGCGGCGTAGGTACTTAAGGATATTTAGAGACTAATCTCTACGCCTATAACGTATAATACGTCCACTATAGGCTTTTAGGATATTACTGCTCCTAATACTTAAAATGCCGCAGTTCTGGACTTCTAGGATATAGCTAGTCTTAATTCTTAGGTTATAGCTATTCTTAATTCTTAGCCCACTGTACTAGTTATATTCTAGTTATAAGTGGTCTTAACACCTAGCCGGAAAAGATAAACTAGTAGCTAAAGGGACTTACCTGCTAAACATTAAACAGTTATATAGGAGAGGGATATAAATATAGATATAGTACTTATATTTACTCTAAAAACTAGATCTAGGCGTATTTGGAAAGCAATATTAAAGGGTAAAGAGAATTTCCTTATAGAATTGTAGATAGAGATAGCTTAGGGTTTTATATAATAGTAGTTTTAAACAATAGCTTAGGAGTTAGTAAAAGTCCCAGTAATATATTATAAAGGTAATATTTCCACTTTAGTATATTCTAATTAGTCTAGGAGTTAGCAGGAGTTTGCGTAGTGGATTTTATATAGAATCTTACCTATAAACCCACGACCTCTACTTAAAATATTATAACGTGTTTTAATTGGCCTAGAAGTTTATAGGAGTCTTTAAAAGTTTTATACTAGTAGCTTAATTAATAATATAAGCTGAATAAGTGTTAGATTGCGGTAAATATTTATAAAGGTGAAGTAGATAAGCTAGTACTTACAGTTATCTACATCCCTTATTTCTCTCTACAACACCAATACTAACAATTTTTTTAAAAAATTGTTTATAATAACTCCCCTTATAGCCTAGGTGCTTTTATACCTAGTAAATTTTCTAATTAATAAGGAGGTTATTCTTACCGTCGCCTCTACACTCTATTGCAAAGCCCTATATTTAGGTCGCGTCCGGCGTCCTCTATAAGTATTTTTCTATATTAAGTAGTTAATTAAAGCTTTAGCAAATTAACCTAAGCTTCTAATTACTTCCCTATTTAGAGAGGCCGTTTACTAACCAATTCTATAGCTCTCCTCCTTGCCTTTACCACGCTTACGCTCCCCTTATCCCTATCCCCTATTTCCCTCTTATACTACCTCCTAGTAGGGACAACAACGATAATAATAATAATAATAATGGTGTTAGCTAGTAGCCTAATCTACTATATATTTTGCAATGCCTTATATTTTAAATATTAGCTAATATAGCATATAGATTACCGTTACTATTACCACCTTCTCCTCTACTACTACTACCACCACCACCTCCTCTACTACTACTACTACTACTACTACTACTACTACTACTACTACTACTACTACTACCGCTACCGCTACCGCCACTATCGCTTGCTACCCCGCTACTGCCCCTTGCTTAGGCTGGCTTCACGGCCGCCTAGTAGGCGGATTAATAGCGGCTTTTATAGAACTGGGCCCTCTACAGGAAGGCCACTGTTAACTATATACCTATAATTATAGGTAAATAGTGGTTGGACCTCCCAGTGTTAATAGGCGCTAAGAATACCTCTTATATTAGGAGGATTATAGAGACGGAGCTAGGTAAGCAGCTTATAGGAGAGGATTAGTGCTTAGCTTGCTAAGTAAGGGATAAAAAGTACTAGGTTTACTCTAGAAAGGGCTCCTAGTAGGTAAGCAGGCCTAGTAACGCCTATGCTCGCTATTATATAGCGGCCCGCTCTAGCGGGTATAGTTTATTAAGGCGGCGCAAGTCCTAGAAAAGCTTATAGTTACTGCCTTCTCCCCCTTAGTCTTTTTTTTAAAGGGGCCGCCGCTGCCTCCTCTAGGAGCTAGGGGTTTGGGTATAGCAGCGTAAAAAGGTATAGTGTGGGATTAACGGCTATAGCGGGGACTGGTATCTCTTTATAGGTAAGCTTTAACCTTATTCCAGTTGGTTTAGATCCTATATAAGTGAAGAAGCTAGTATCCTAGGCGGGCCTAACTATAAGTTATCCTTTTTAGGTAACTATAAGGCGTTATAAAAGCCCTTATTCTACTTCCTATCTAGGTTTAAGTTAGAGGGGTAAATATAGCTGCTTTAGCATATCCTTTATAGGATAAGCTTTAACCTTATTCTAGTTGGTTTAAATCCCATATAGGTAAAGAAGCTAGTGTCTTAGGTAGGCCTAACTATAAAGCATCCTTTACAGGTAAGCTTTAACCTTATTTTAGTAAAAGCTAGTATTTTAAAAGGGCCTAACTATAAGGCGTTACGGGTTAGGATAAGTATAGCGGGCCTTTGTCTTAGGATAGGGTAGGTGGAAAGAGTAAGTATAATAGGCCTCTGCTCTAGTATAGATAGACAGAGAGAGTAAGTATAGTAGGCCTCTGCTCTAGTATAGGTAGACAAAGAGGGTAAGTATAGTAGGCCTCTGCTCTAGTATAGATAGACAGAGAAAGTAAGTATAGTAGCTCTAGAGTAGTAGTATTAGAATAGAGGTTATCTTTATTCTGCCGCTTAAATATACCATAACTGTTTTTACCCTCTTAAAGTATATAAGCTTATAGCCTGGCGCGCACTCTAATTAGTTTAGAAGTTTATAGCAGTTTACTAGGAGATAACGGTAATAAGGGGCTTAGTATGCACTCTAATTAACCTAGAAGTTTATAGTAGTTTGCTAGGAGACCTTAGGAAATAATAATAATAGTAGGGAACTTAGCGCGCGTTCTAATTGGCCTAGGAATTTATAGTAGTTTACTAGGAGACCTTAGGGAACAATGGTAGTAAGGGGCTTAGCGCGCGCTCTGATTGGCCTAGGAGTTTATAGCAGTTTAGGTAATGTCCGGGCAAGGAGCTTAAGAGACGTCTAGCTTTTAGCATATATTTTAGTTAGAGGTAAGATTTACCTTATTTAACCTATCGCTAATAATATTAGTAAACTCTTATATATCCATAAAGCTAGTTAGGTTATTGGTATCTAGAAGAGGATAGGAAGCAGTGGCTAAATATGGGTTTTGTATATGGAGCTAGTTAAACTACTTAATCCTCTCTACTAAAACGTTTATACTAGTATAGAGAATATTATAAGAGTAAAATAGCTATAAGCCTACTAGCTGCCTAGGGCCTTATAGTATGGCTAGATCACTTAAATAGATTATATAAGTAAGTAGGAATATATTAAGTTCCGTAGAAGCCTATATATAAGCACCTAATATCTCCTTGCTAAACATATACTTTATCTTACTACACACCATCCTAACCGTCGCGTTTAATAGATATACTTAATTAAATATAATATTAGTATTATGGGTAGAGTTCTTATAATACTTTATCTTGATTTTATAACTGCCATTTAGGTGCTCTAGTCTAAGATTAACGGCCTTATATATATTAGGAGACCTAAGCCAGTTTATAACCCCTAAAGCCAGTATTATATATTAGAGTTTAGGTGAATGTATTGAAGTAAGATTCCACTAATAGAATAGCATCTATATATGCCTACTTAAGTCCACGCCGCTCTATACTTTAATAGTAAAAGCAATAAACTAAATATCCTCAACTATTTCTAGGAACCGCTATAGTATAAGGCAACTAATTGCCTAAGTAATATTCTCTATACATTCTGACAATAACGGATTAGATAGGTTAGATAGTTTAGGTATTATAGTAAGAAGACCTTAGTGCTGCATAGCCGTATAAAAGAGGGCTGTTACGCGCGCCATAAAGCCCTACTTAATAATTAGTACCAATTAATAGTACTTAGCGTTCTCCTGTATAAATAGTGTATAATTTTATAGAGTAACGTTAGATCTTAGACAGTAGTACGCCTTCTCTTAATAGTCCTTAGGTGCTAAATACATACATATAATAGTATTGCATAGATTTATCTTAATACGCCAGGAAAAAATTTACCAGCATTTTCGCAGCATTTAGCAGCATTTGGCGGCTAAATGTGCATTTCGCGCATTGTAACGTGTAGCGAATGGTATCGACTAAAGAGCGGCATACTGCCGTATTTAACAGAAACTAATAACGCGGTGCAGCTAATTGCGCATTTACAGCCACCTGGACAAGTGGTGCCTTTATTCTATTAAGCTTTTTTTGCACTTAATACGCAATTAACATATAATGCCCTCCTCGCCCATTTTATATATCTTGCTTACTTTAAGTAATAGATAAGCGTTGCTCTTCTTACGCACTTAATAGTATTTGCTCAGTCTATGCGGTTAGTAGTATTTACCTATTCCACGTAATTAGTATACTTTACTTACTTTAAGCAATAGATAAGCGTTGCTCTTTCCGCGTAATTATTATTAAGTGTTTATCCCGCGCACTTAATAGTATTTGCTTGGTTTGCGCGGTTGGTAATATTTACCCGTTCCGCGTAATTGGTATACTTTACTTAGTCTACACAGTTAGTGTTTTCTGCTTATTCTATGCGCCTAGTATATACTATATAAAGAACACATTTCGACCTATAGTAGTATAGTATAACCTTAATACGCCTAATAACTTCCTTTAGTTAACTGGCTATTTTAAGTTTAATATTTACGTTAGTTCCGCTGTAATAATAGCACCGCACTACTAAATCCCTAATTATCTTTATTCTCGCTGTTGTTTTCCCTATTAATTCCGCTGCCTTCTCTACTCTTATCCTCTTTGTCGCTGTTATTTTCCCTATCTATTCTACTGCCTTTTCTACTTTTATCCTCTTTGTTAGTAAATTCTAGTGTTACCCATCTATCTCCACTCTATAGGCGGGCCTTTATATCCTCTAGTATAGCACTATTCGTAATATCTATAACCTTAAACTTGCTAGTAAAAGTATACCATAAGATACGGTAATTAATTCCTATTTCCTGTTTATTGTTACCTTGAAAGGAGCGCTTTAATGGCGTTAATGTTATAGTTATATAGCATTAAAATTGTTCTATTAGTATACTGCGAGGAGACCTTATATATGGTTTTAGGGCTTATTTTTAGCAATAAATGTGCTAGGCTACTGTTATCCTATTATATTATCTTTGTTAGCCCACGTATAATAATTAAAATGGCGGGATATTGTAATATAGGAAACGGCGGCAAAGTGCTATAGTATATAGCGAGTATTGTGATATAACGTTGCGATGCGATTAATGTAATATTATGTGTTTACACTTATAGTATACGGTTGTTAAGTAAACCTATTATTATACTTAGGATCTAGTTCCTCTAGATCCTTTGTAGTACCCTTAAAAGGATTACTAATTGCCTACTAAGTCTATAGCATCTTATCTCTAGTTATGTTCCGTATCTTATTAACTTATTATAGAAGTAGCCTATATAGCCTTTTGTTATACTTGGATTGGTAGCTCTTCTAGGTATTCTATAGTCGCTCCTAACTATCTATAATATGCTTTAGTAAGTATAGTAAAAGGCTTCCTATGGTTTTACCTATAACTATAGCGTTGGCTTTAAACTTATAAATAACTTATATTCCGCTTCTATAGTCCTTAAGTATATGTTAAATCGCTATGCATATAAGCCATATTGTATTAGCTGTAATAGGCGAGAAGAGGTTAGTACTATTTTTATTAAGAGTAAGTGACCTTAGCCCAGTATTAAAGAATACGCGCTTAATACAACGTGCGATAATTAGCGCCCTAAATCTTATCTCTCTATCCTAGCCTTAGTTAGTTAGGTATAGTAAAAGGCAGAGTACTAAGTAGGCCACTAAGTATAAAGTGGTTATTCTTAAGTAGTTCCTCTACTTCCTTTGCCATGGTCTTAGTATCTTATTTAAGGCAGTTATAGCTCTTAGCAACGGTATTGCGCACTATGTTTATTATAGTATACCGAAACACGCTAAGCTAATTGTATAGCTGGAAAATTGGTTAGTATAGTGCTACTAAATCTAAGGACTACGAACCTTGTATACTGCTAGCCCCGGTAGCATACTTAATGCTCTATTTATTAGGCCTTTATAACGGTCTATAATAGTAATCGCCTCTTTTTATATCTGCTTTATTAGTGTATTTAGACCGCTTATATTTATTTCCGGCTAGGGAGAGAGATAGAGCTCTTTGGGTATAAAGCCTATTATTACTTATACAACAAGACGTGTTTAAGCGATACTATATATCTTTATATTAACCGGGCTAAGTAGCTGCTTTATACGTTGTCTAAAGTTATCCTATAGCGGTTATTTATCTAAGTAACATATGCGTTTCTTTTAAGTGTAGGTTTTAGGTATTTTAGGGTTGCTTAGGATTTATAGGCTTTTATTTAATAAGAACGGGACTGTCTATTAGGATAATATTATTAAAATTAACGATAATGGGTTGTACTATAGCATATAATAGTATTAATAACAGCCTTGCCTTTTAATAGAGATAATTACAGTATAGAGCTTAATATTATCCCCTTTAAGATCTAGATTATCTTAGGAGCTACTACTTAACTTATAGCGTCTTTATTTACTTTTCTATGGGATGGGTAGAGGATAAGTATATTAGTCTAGTAGAATTGTTTAGCTTTTATACGCACCTTACTTCCCTAGGAGACGCTAGATGGTCTGGAGTCTTATACCTAATATGCTTTAAACAATAACCTATTTAACTTTTATGGTATAAATTAGGGGTTTCTTGCTAAGTGTAGATAGAAAAGAGCCTTAACTAACTTATAATAATGAGTTGGGAGGGCGGCCCGACTATTTATTAGGTTTTATAATAGGGTAGTTAGATTACCTTACTATAGCATAGGGTTCTACTTTACGTAATATTTTTTCTATACTGCGCAGAAGCCTAGTTCCTCGCGATATTTACCTACTCTTAAGGTAGAGGGTATGGTGTATAGGATATAAAGGGTAGCTAGCGCGTAGAGGGTAATATATAGTAGTGTTATATTCTAGTTTATTATAGTCGCGGTAATCTACCCCTTTATTATAATCTAGTGCCGCTAGTTATAACTTGCCGCTATTTCGGCTAAGTTATATTTATTTACTGCCTAGTACGAGCCTGTTTCTTTATATATACATTAACCTATGCCCTATTTATTCGCTCGAAGTCTTTATTATATATAGTATTGTATATATCCCAATCACTATAGTTATTTATAAAGAAATAGTCTGTAACGTTAATGTCTGTTAGCATAAGTAAGATAGGTCTTATAATATAGTTAATGTTATATATTTAAAGGGCATTTAGCGTGCGTTTTGTCTTGCTATTAGATGGCTTTATACTCTATACTTTAAGTATTCCGGTTCTTGCGTTAATCTTACTACTATTATAAACTTAGAGGGTCTTTACTAACGTACTAGCGTATTTTAGGTATTTACCCTCACTATCTAATCGCCTAGTATTCTGGATTGTAAGTAGCAGACAAAGCCTCCCCACTTTATTGCTATGGAGGCTATTATTTGCCTACTTATATTCTTACACTATTACAGCATTATAGCGGGGGGCTCTAGTATTAGCCTATAATGGGGTATATTAAGTAAACACCTTATTAAGCTTATTGGTGTTAGTGGCGTCCTTCCTAAAGCAAATGTAGTATATAACGCTATAATAGATGTTTAGGGGCATCTTTAATACCTAATTGTTATTAGCCTCTAGTCGGTTAATATCCTAGTCTATTTACCGGATTTTATTAATCTGCTTATAGCATTCCCTTATAAAGGGGGCCAGTTTAGATATAAGGTTGGTAATCTCTATCTAGCGCTATACCTTCTTAACCGTATGCTAGATAGATATGTTAATTCTCTAGTCTTAAAGTGTCTGAGCTGTATAGTTGTTAAAGTTCTATATATACGAGCAATATATATATATATATTAACTATAGGACTTAGTTATATTATCTATATTACGCTTATTAGGTCTGCTGTGTTAATTATATTAGTTAATGCCTATAGCTTAAGTTCGTTCTAAAGCATTATATTAAAATATATAGTGTTATATCGTAGCATCTGCTCTTTATAGTTGTTCCGTTTATTAGGTCTGCGGTAGAATACCTTCTATAGCTTATATGCTTGCTTTAAATACTCTATATCTATGCCTCTAATTACTCCTAGTTGCTAGATGCTCTCTGGATAGTGGGTAATAGTATATAGCTTAGGAATATTAAAGTGTAGTAGTTCTACCTTGCTTAGTTAAAATGGAAGAAATATATCCTTTATCTTGTCTATTCTATAAATAGCTACTACTAGGTACCGGATAGTTGATTTATCGTGTAATATATATTAAGATAGTATAGTGAAGTCTATAAACGCCTGGATAAATAGTATGGCGCCTTTATTCTGTTTTAGTAAGGGTACTATGCGGGGACTAATTATTGTAATAGAGATTTATACATCTTTCCTATCTATTAGCTGATATTTGCCTAGCTATCCCATACTATTATATTGGTAAATTACTCCACCTATGTAAAGCGGGTGGTAATAAGTGCATTAATACTTAATATCTCCTGGCCGCAACTATCTGTACATGGGATGTTGAGGCCCTAATATTTTCCGGCCTATATTTTACTTTATATAAGCCCTTTAATCTAGTATATAAGGTGTTTACTAGTAAGGCCTTTAAGCACCTAGTATAGGAAATTAGGCGCCATTATCTTGTGGATATTAAATAGATTATAGCCCTATATAAAGTTATGGAATAGCCAAATATAATCTAAGTCGTCCTTTTTATTGGTATTGCAACCTTTCTGCTATATTTGTATTTGGCCTTTTGTCGATTGGTATATATAGAACGGCTATAGTCGCTAGATAGCAGTTGTTAGATTATGCCGTTTATTTATATATATATAATAAATCAAACATTTGCGGCCACTTTTAATATTTATAAGCGTGACCTGTTCTTTGTAATTAGCCATAAATATAGATAGCAGTGGAAAGTAGTGTTAATTCTAGCTATCTGTATATAGGAGATATACTCCTTCTTTACTAGCTTTCTCTAACGCTGTAGGCATTATTAGCATAACCATATAAGTAGTAGGGTTGTCGCTAAAGCATATATTTAAGGATGGCTATAAGGGTCTTATATTGCACCGCTAGTTATATTATTTGGTTACCAGGTATGTTAACCGGGAGGTATATAAGTAGTAATAGGGCTAGTCAATTTACAGATTATTAAACGCGCAGTTTAATATTTCTAATTAAAATATAGAGCGGCCATGCTTCTTGCCGCTGGCGTATTATATTAGTTAGGTCTTATCGCTAGCTAATATAATTAGCATTATGGTTGTGCTAAATAGTAGCTGCTCTTGCGTCTTCTACCACTAGTTTGCCGTGTTAAGCTTATTGTATATTCTTATTCCTGCTAACAAGTATTGCCTTACTAGCAAGAAAGTTATGTCTTTTTGGAAAGGGCTGTAACTAATAAGGAGGGATATAATCTCTAGAGTATTTTAGTAATATACCAGTAGCTACTAGTCCCCTATAGTTACAATTGTTTTAATCTACTATAGTTGCTTGCTCTTAGATTATATCCGTTTTAAAAGTAGTTTTACTTTAACATCTTTAGCACTCTAGGGAAAAAAATAGTTAGTAAATATTCCCTAAAGCCTAATATTATTAAACCACTTATTAATGGCGCGGTTAGAAGTTCTATAGCTTACCTACTATAAGACCTGTGCGTATTCTACCTTACTGCCAAATAGATAAAATGGAAGAGGTGTCTTATCTAGTGTACTGCTAGTATATTTAATACGTGGCATAATGCTGTATACTACCGTAGTATTATCTACAGTTTGTGGATTTCCTTAGTTCTATTCTAGAGGCTTTCCTACGGTACGGCTAGTGGCCTCTTTAAATGTTTTAGTCTAAAAGACGTCCGTAGATATTCTAGTTAAAGTTTACCAATTGGTCTTAACTGTCGCTAGGTTGTGCACCCTATTAAATATTGCGGAATTATTGTTATAGTGTATATCCGCAGCCCTATTATTTAGCTTATTAATAATATTATCGCCTAGAGCTTGTATGGGTGGCTACTTATTATCTTACTCCAATTTGACCTTATAATTAGTTATTTAATACCCTTCTAAGGTTTAATGGCATAATAGTACATCGTTGTCTATATATTGTGTAAGTGGCTACTTATTATATTGCTCTAGCTTAGCCCTATAATAAGCTATCTGATGCTCCTCTAAGCTTTAATAGTGTAAGGGTGTATTATTATTTGTCTCTTTAATATTAACGGCCTTATGTCTATCCTTCTTCCGTTTTTATTGTCTTAGACAATATTATTTATAATAGGTTAGATTGCCTATGCTTTTTACTTTAGTCCCGCACTTCCTATATTGCCGCTAGATGGAGCTTATTTATAAATTGCTATATTAAGCTACAACTTGCTGCAGTTTGGTTAGAAGGGGGCCGAAAATAACATCCGTGTGGAACTATATATTTAAAGTAGTGTTTGTGGCTTGTGCTATGTTGTAAGCTAGTTAAGATAGGAGGAGTATATACTACCCTAGCGCATCTGGCTAAAAGCGCATGTTAATTAAACGGGGTTATACCTTTTAAAGTAATACACATAGCCATTTTAACGTATTTTTACCTTTTTTAGGTATAGATATATATATTTTAATTAGCGTGATTAATACGCACTTTTAACTGGATGCGCTAGGGTAGTATAGTAAGAGTATAGCGATATCCGTGGATACTAACGCGCTAGATGGCGCAACCTATTGCGTTTTATACTAGTTTACACTGGATCGCGTTATATCGAGCTAGGAGACTCTACTTATTGCTAATATTACGCCGCCTCCCTATTATACTAAGCGTAGGATTCTAAATACAACTATTTCCTACTTAGGATACTAGACTATCTTTTATAATAGGACGTGATATATAACAGCGGTATGCCGTAAATGCGGCGTAGTATAACTCTGCAAGCGCCGCGGACCCGCGAAAAGATATACAGCTTATTACCGGCTTAGGCATTACTATAGAGAGACTTAATACTATTAAGCGGACTTTTAAGTAGGTTATTATTAAGGACGGCATCTTATATGTTTTATTTCACGGACGACTAAATAATTTGCTGCGTAAGTAGGTAATCCAGAAAGTTATCTGTTAGGTAGTAGAATGCGAGAAGGTACTAGCGCCATAGGTATATAAGGCTATGCAGAGCATACTAGCTCGCGTATAGTTAAATATGTATAAGAAGATAAAGGTGCTAGGGCGGCCTGGTATTAACTATATAGTAAATGCGGAAAGGGGGCATATGGTTGCCATAAACTCGCAGAGTTTGTCCTAGCTTGACTATATACAGAACTACGGCTATAATCTTAAACAACTTGTTATACTACTTTATAGGCGGAAACTAGATAGTACAAACTTAGTTTTAAATATGGATATAGCCTTAAATTTAGTATTACTGTCTAATGCGCCTTAAGGCCTACGCACAGTTAAATACTAGCTACTAGTTAAGATGTTTTTAGAGACCGGGGTGGATTATAACAAGGAGTGGATATAGGCCGCCTATATAGAGACTATGCCTATCCGAAACGATAGGGCCTTAAGGGCTGCTCTATTAAGGGCAGTTTATTATAGGGTAGGCTAGGTTATATTTACAGCTATTTGCAGAGATAGTATATAGGTGTCTGTTATAATTGTAATATATTACTAACATTTATCTAGCCCTATCTCTAGCGCGATACGTTTTACTAGGTGGGCTAGAAGGTATTAATTAATTACAGTTAATTTAATCTATGTAGAGATAGTGACTTTAGTTAAGTCTACCTTGCAGCGAGACCTTCTATCGCACTAGGAAGCTCTAAGATTATTACCTATATACATAATCTTAGGTTATCCAGACGTAGTATAGCAAATCGCCTTTACTATAGGCTCTTCTATTAGGGGCAATTATATAGACATTATATTTGTCCTGTGTTTTGCTAGCTAGTAGCTAGTATAGTGGGATAAGTATTATTTTAAGGACCTATAGCCTTAGCGACAAGTTTCTTAAAATATGGTAAGGGCGTGCTAATTCTAGGAATAGTATAGCCTAGGTTAGGGAACTGCCTATATAAGCAGGAGAGGGCGTTAAGTTGTATTGCCTTAGCGGCAGCTATGGCAAGAAAAGGATTAGATCCTATTTAGGGTTGTTATAGTTTAGCAAAAATAGAGACGGCCTATACTATGCGGAGAGTAATTAATAATAGTTGTGGTTATTAGCGAGATATCTAGACTATAATCTAACTGGTTAAGTACTTAAAATCTAGATTATAAATCAGCATTAATTAACTGCTAGCCTATAAGGGATAAAAATCTAGATTACTAGACTTAATAAATCGGGCTATCTTTACCGTAATGCGCTTATCTATTTTGGAGATTATAATTGTTAAGAGTATCTTATTTGGCTATAATATATAATATAGCAATATGCCGCATTTTATCCAGTACTATAGTAAAATTGTAAATACTAAAGGCCTATAGCTACTGCCGCTCTTAACTTCTATTTAGTGTCCCTATTTAAGGGTCTTGCTACTAGTAAAATCTATAATATTTATCCTTACCACTCTTCTTATGTTCTAACGCCACTAATATCCTCTCTATTATTATTATCCTTGCTATTATTACCGGCACCGTCCTAGCCGTTATTATTGGCGCCCTCTCCGTTAGCCTTATTCTACGCTTTAGTATAATTACCGGTGCCGCTAATATTTGCTGCACCCGCGAAGTCAGAAATAGCAATGTTAAAGTTAACATCCATGCTATATAAAATAGGCGTGTGATCGGCTGTACGCTAGTAGTAGATATGCTGTATAGTTTTATTAACGTTAAATGGGGCGATAAGTTGCTAGAAGTGCTCTTTCTGCTTAGGATTCTTAAGGTTAATAAATACCTTATTATCTTTACACTACTTCTTAATTTTATAGTATGTAGTGTTTATAAAGGTCTTATTGCTAGTATAATAATTATAGACTACTTAGGAACTACCAACGATAATAAGGCCCGCTTATGGTCTAGTAATTATAAAAAGGTTCCTTACTATGTCTTAGATAAATTTTAGCGAACTAGCAACTATTATATTATATACCAATAACTCTACCTAGCCGCCTTAGATACTGTTAATAGTAAAAACCTTGATCTCACTAACTACTAGCGTAAATTCCCGCCACTTGCTGCTATCTTACTGGGCGTAGCACTATTCTTTAAGCGCATGCAGCGCTGCGGAGTAGATGGCAAGTTAGGCTGTATATAGAACGGCAAGGCCAATCTCTAATAACTTAAATCCAAAGTCTATTAGCGCTATAGCTACCTAAAATGCGCATTAAGCGTAGACTAGGTTATACATCAATTGGCTAAACTTATTTACCTATATAGTACTATTAACTTCAAGGAAGGCGATAGGGTGGTTATAGCGCAGTACATCCTTAAAAAAGCTCGCCGCTAGCTTTAACTGCTCTTAGTCCTTAACTATTAGGCTTATTTAAAGCTGGCCGTGCGGCAGGATAGCATTTACAAAATATGCAATATCTTTAACGAATTAATATTATAGTAAGAACCATACTGTATCCGCACTAGCCGTAAGGAGATATATATAGAGGAAGACGGATTTCTAATAGTGGAATAGATTATTAAAATTAGGACTAAGAATTAGTTTTAGTTAGTATATATTACTAAGAAGAACCTAAGGTATAGGGTTGCTAGCCTAGATTTATAAACCTCCCTAGATTAAATAGTCTACTCTAGGCAAATCTAGTAAGACTACCTAGCTTAAACGCCTTCCTAGCCTTATTGTGGAAAACTGCGCGTGCGGCGCTAATAGAATATATATAGGTCTGCAAGACCATATTGGGTGTTATAAGAATAATATTAGCCTTTTTAGCTAGGTCTATAATAACTATATTAGCCGCAAGTATTAATCTTATTTTATTATCTTGCGTTATATTATTACTAAGTGTAAATTAGTACAAGTATTGGCGGAATTTAGCGTATTTAGTTGTATTAGGGTCTATAATAGGATATAGGTTTTTGTTACTGTCTAGGACACCTATAAGGCATAATAACTACTAACCTTTAGACAAATCTATAACCTATAACCGCTTATTAAAGCTGGTGGTATTGCTAGCCTTAAACGTACAGTAGAGTAGAAATGCTATACTTAGTATAGATACGTCCTTATTAATTATAGTATAGTTATTCTATTTCTTAAAATATTTAGAATAAGTGTTAATACCTGCCGCTATTTGCTATATAATAGTATTCTATATATAGACCTTAGTTTCCGTTGAGCGCATATAGCGGCAAAGGACAATAGGAAATTTAGCGGGACGGCCTTATATAATTAGTGCCTTATAGTCCTCTATAAGCGTATTATTAATAATCTTAGCTAGCATATCTAATTGGTAATTAAATGGCGACAAGACCTAAATTCTAGTAAAATCCTGCTAGGGCGACCTAAGTTAATACTAGTATTATACTAAGATAGTTAGGAAGGTTAATTTCCTAACGCTACTAGGGCCTTAGATTAGCAAAATACCGCCTATTATATATTTAAGCGTAGTATAGGCACCCGTTTACTCTTTTTTAAGTAGTAGCAAAATAGCCTTAAGGGTATTATTAACCAAGTTCTTCCTATACTTAGTAATATCGCAGTTAAAGTAATTAATATACGGGAGATCTGTGAAGTTATTAGACAGTAAAATTTGGCGCTTAATATGGAAACTGTCGCCTCCTTGCTATAGGTAGCGTAGAGTATTAATTTTTTAGGAGATTCTAACCTTAGGGACATGCTTGGTTATAAGATATTTAATACCCTATACCATAATTAGGGCCTTGCTTAGGTTACTAACTATTATAAAGTTATTACTGTTTAGAATATATTCCAGAGCGAATATAGGGTTTAGTGTAAACTTGTAACCCACCTATAGTTAAAAGATAAAAGTATAGTAGTTATAGCCGGAGCTAAAGGGAGTAGTATTGACAATAATTCCTTTCCAGCTGGCCTAGCTATCTGCGTCTTTACCTAGGAATAAGATATTAATAATGGAGTTAGTGCGAAGGGTAAGACTATTAACCATCTAAATAGCAGCGTAGTAGACTTAGTCCGCGCCACCTGGGAAAGTAATAAAACAAATAATAGTAGGTATTTAGGGGTTCTTGTTAACGGCCTTAAGGCTTACAACTACAGCATAAAACTAGACTGTAAAATACTTGAGAACGCTATTAAACTAATACCTTACGGGGATTTTATACGATAGTTAGTCCTCTGCTAAGAGCTATATACTAAGCTAGATATTTATATTATAGTTCTTCTACTAGCGACCTAAAGGATTGTTAACGCTCTACTATTATAGGCTCGCGTTTAGTGTTACGGACAGCTTAAGTACGATATTACGACTGCTTGGAGAAGAGTCGGCGGAAGCTAGTTGGTTAATATAGGCACGGTTCAGGATGGATCCGGTGGAACCATGTAATGAGGAATAGTAGCTAAGGTTACGTGATGTAATCTATGTGATCTATATAATCTATATAGTCTATACGGAGCGTATAGAGCGCATATACCTTACGGAGCGAAGGGATTTCTTAGGCGTATGGTTGTGTATTTAAAGGACCATAGTCCCTACCCAGATAGTTCTCTCTTTGTAGTAAATCTTAGAATATAATTAGAGTTAATCTGTTAGGCAACTACTCCACTAGTTATTATTATATTGTTAATTTATTCTTACCTACATACCCAGCCTAATAATAGGACCCACCGTAGTTTCTACTATAAGGTTCCGTTACACATTTACTACTAAGGTTATGGTATTAAACAGGATCAAACAATATGCCACCTAAAGTACCAGTCACGACGATGTTGACGGCAGCCACAACCTTAGGACTAGGAGACACTAGTATAGCAGATATGGATTCTTAAGTGGTTACGCGAGGTTAGTTATAGGAAATAGTTAATTACTTATAAGATAATAATAGGATACTTAAAGAACATATTAATGGAATTAGAGTAGCAAAAATCAAGCTACCTTTAATTAAACGGTTTTTAGGAGAGAAGTTAAAGCTTAAGGGATTTCTTACGCAGATGCACTTTAAGGTAATACAGGAAGGAGCGAAGTTAGTAATATTGTTGGATTAAGTAGCCTATATAGGGTTATTCCTGACAGGAAGGGCACTTAAGTGGTTTAAACTATACCTTACGGAAATATAGGCTAATGGCATAACAACTACTAACTAGGACGTATGGTACATATTTGCTAGTTAGAACGGGTTTATAAAACGACTGATATAGATATTTAGAGACCTAGAGGTCACAACCACAGTGGAATAAAAGCTTCAGAACTTAGTACAACACACTTTAGCAATTAAGTATAGAACACAGTTTTAAACATTAGCTATATAGGTTAAGTGGAATAATAGGGCGCTTATAGTACAGTATAAACAAGGACTTAAGGCTAAAGTCTAGGATGTAATTATCCTAATAGAAGATACGGATACTTTAAGAGAGTTAATAGACCAGTTAATAAAGATTAATAATAGGATCTATTAAAGGGAATAAGCTAAGAGAGGGTAAGATAGAGTTCTATAGTTATATAAGGCGTAGAATACGCAATAACAGACATAGAGTTAAAAACTATGGAATAGCGCAGAGCTAATAGACCTAAGCGGTACCAAAGAAACCTAAAGGTGGGAAAAGAAACTATAGAAACCTAGAGGTTAAGGATTAAGTAATTAAAGGACCTAAAAGTAGAGGCTAAATTAGGGATCTTAGCAGCAGAAGACGTTTAGGCGAACTCCATAGTAAGAAAAATGGTTTAAAGACGGAGCTTATATAAATTGCGGAAAACAAGGTCATTTTACTAGAGAGTATAGAGGTGGTTAGAGTAACTATATGGTAAAGGGAATCAGGCCAGTAGACGGCACGTATATACAGAGGGATAATGGTGCACTATAAGGAACAAAAGAATATTTAATTAATAGTTTTGCGTATTATTACAACAACGCATGCCAAATTTATAAGGACGCTAAGTACGGCGCAAGCTATTGGCTATAGGAGCTATTATTATCTAAGTTTAGAGGAACCAATAAACTAGCTTATAGATTGGATATTAAAGACAATAAATTTAATATAGGTAAAGCATTTACCAATAATAAGGTAATAAAGGCAGCTTACTAGGAGCATACAGACCTAGGAGAAGTTAAAATAGAAGTAGAAACTAAGACTATTACAGAACAGGGTTTAGTAACGGATATTATAACACCATTAGATATAATTTCCATCGCTTCACGAGATAATAGGAGCAATGTTTAGAAGAAACTAAGCAAGCAAATAACTACTAGTGCTAGCTTATTACTTAATAAAGGCAAAAGGCCACAGGCTTAAGATTCTTAAGAAGAGATAAAAGAAGCTTAAGATTCTTAAGATAAGATAAGACATACCTAAAGACCTATAACGGACAAAAACTAATGGAAAAGGGCAGCGACTTAGTTTAGTAACACATAAATAAGTATAGGACGCAAGTTCAAGAACTACAAGTTTAGGGAACGAATAAGAATGTTAGCAATCCTAGGTAAACGCAGTGTTTAGCCTAAAGATTAAACAGTTAATACCAGGATTAAAAGGTAAGACAACTATAAAGATCTAGCTATAAGACGCAGAAAATAAGAAACTATGGATAAGTTTAAAACAAGAATTATTACATAGCAAGAGCAGAAGCTAGATAAGAGGTTAGTTATACTAGGTTATATAAGGGACAGAGCACCCGTATAAAGAGTTACTAATAGGCCAAGTACAAGGATACCTAGGGCAAAATAGTTAGATAAACTAGAACAAGAAAAGGATCTAGATATCCTAACTAGGTTTAAAGAAAGATATACTAAAGGATATTACGGTATAGCGATAACAAGGTACTTTCTAATAGATAGACTATACACACTAAACCAGTTATACGGAAAGTGGTATAGGTAACAACACAACAATAAATAGGAAGACTTTTATATATAGCTAAATAAAAAAGTTGTCTAAGACTAACCCATTACGGAAAAACGTATAAGTTACATTAAAAGGGTATTAATTATAATGTTAAGGAATCTAGAGGAAGGATCTAGGGATTAAAGAAGTAAGCGATAAATCTTAGTACCCGTAGTAGAGATACTAGTGGTTAGGTTAACTAAATATAGGTTTAAACTTAAGGATAAAGACAAACCAAGAGTTAACCTAAAACATATAGCGCATTATATACTATCATAGATAGCTTATATAGATAATACATGCAATATATATAGAGCACTAAAAGACAAGAACCAGAAGTACCTAGTAAGGATATATTAGGCACTAGAGGAAAAGCGGTTTAGGAACACTAAGTATATACATAGATAGCACCTAGTAGAAGTACAAGGTTAAGGAGACTTAACACTTTAACTAAGAAGATTCCTTATAGAAAAATGCCTAGATAGATAATAGTAGTGGGAGTGCCCAGAGAACACTTATCTATAGTATATAGAGGAAAAGAAACAAACTAAGTATTAGCTAAGGTTAAACTAAGTACAGATAGGATCTAGCAGCCAACAGTTAGGAAAAGGGGAGGTATATAAAACCAGAGGGAACTAGTATTAGAGCCTTAAACCCTTAAAGAAATTTAAGGACAATACCTAAATTTATAAGCTAAATGGCAAGATTAACAGTTTAAAGCATTAGTAGATAGTAGAGTAACTAGGAACCACATATTACTAAAAGTAGTAGAAAGGATAGGGTTATTCTATAGATAAAAGGAATACCTATATCCACTTATAACAATTTTAGGAGATTAGATAGCCTACAGAGGAGGCGTTATTAATCTTAAAATAGGACCTATTTAGTTAACTATTAAAGAAAGACCAGTTAGAATATCTTTTAATATCCTACTATTAGGACAGGACGAGGCAATATTAGGAATACCTTGGTTATAGAAGTATAATCTAAAGATTGATTAGGTTATAGGTTAGGTTAATATTAAGGATACTTAATGGCGCAAAGTGCAATAGTAAACCAAGTTAGTATAGTACTAAGTTGGAGCGACATATAAAGAGACTAAGTGAGGCTTAAGTTATATACTAAAGAGATACCACAAGTATGGTAAAAAGTTATAGTTACCAGAAAGTAAAAAGCTATTAGAGCATGCAGCATAGGACTATAAGATAGAATTAGAAGAGGGAATAAGTCTAAAGTTCTTTCTAATCTATAAGCTTACTAAAACGGAGTTAGTAGCGCTTAAGGAGTTTATCCAAGAGAACTTACGTAAGGGATACATTAGACCATTATAGTTATCGGTAGAATATCCAGTACTATTCATCCCAAAGAAAAACGGAAAACTTAGAATATGTATAGACTATAGATAGTTAAACAGCATTACTAGGAAGGATAGGTATCCTTTACCCTTAATTAGCAAAATCCAAGATAGGATAGGCAACGTAAAGATCTTTATAAAGATAGATCTAAAGTAGGCGTACCATTAAATTAGAATTAAGGAAGGCAACATATAGAAGGCAGCCTTTAGGTTAAAGAAAGAACTATATAAACCATTAGTTATATAATTCGGGCTTATAAACATACTAGTAACGTTCTAGAAGCGAATTAATAGTGTGTTAGGAGAACACCTTAATAAGTTTATTATGGTATACCTTAACGACATTATTATCTACTTAGAAAACGAGGAAGAATATAGAAAACACGTTAAATGGGTCTTAAAGAGACTATAGGAAGAACAGATACTAGTAGCAATTAAAAAATACAAGTTCTTTATAAGAAAAACCGATTTTATAGGATTTATTATTAAACTAGGAAAAATCAGCATGGACCTAAATAAAGTTAAAGCTATAGTAAGTTGGCATAAACCAGAGAACGTTATGTAGTTAAGGTCGTTTCTAGGGTTTTATAACTACTATAGGAGGTTTATAGCACAGTGGTTAAAAAGTATTAAGCTATTTACAAGGCTAATAAAGAAAGAGAAACTATAGGTTTAGGGTAGTAAATAGAAGGAGCTGTTCTAGGAACTTAAAGAGTTATTTACCTAAGAGCCGATCCTCAAGATCTATTAACCAAAGTTAGAAACGGTTATTAAGACAAACATATTAGACTTTATACTAGGAGCATACTTACTATAAAAGTATTAGGATATATAGCATCTAGTAGCATACTATAGTTGGAAAATAACACCACTAGAGTTAAACTATAACATCTATAATAAGGAGTTATTAGGTATAGTTACAGTACTTAAGGAATGGAGAGCATTCTTATAAGGTATAGAGAAACCATTTATGGTTAAAACAGACTATAAAAACCTTACAGGATTCCTAATAATAAAGGAACTCAACTAAAGACAGGTTAGATGGGCGGAAATGCTTATAGAATACCATTTTAAAATTCAGTATACTAAGGGTATAGATAATACACGAGCAGACGCTCTAAGCAGAAAAGCTAAACTATAAAGTGATAAAAAGCTATTAGGAGCTTTGTTGCAAAAGAATTAAGACGGATTAATTAGGTATAATTATCTAAAGATTATAGCAACTAAGGAAAGTCAGATCTATAAATTACTAGAGAGTGATTAGATATAGAAGATCTAAAAAGCATAGGTAGAGGATCCAGACTTAGAGCAATATAAAAATAGAGAAGCAACGTATATACCTAAGTCTATTATAGAAGAATTTGTTAAGGAATTCCATAAGGGAATAATATAAGGACATAATAGAGCTATAGGCTTAGTATTAAGACTTTAAGAGGAGTATATTATTTAAGGAATTTGGGGGCTAGCAAGACAAGTTATAAAAGAATATCTAAATTGCTAAAGGAACAAACTAACGAGGCATAAGCCGTATAGAGGGCTATAACCTATTAAGATACCAGGAAGACCATAGGAAGTTATATTATAGGACTTTATTATTAAGTTACCAAAGTTAAGAGATTCTATTATAGGACAAGATTATAACGCGATTTTAGTAATAGTGGATAAGCTAATAAAGTGGGGATACTTCATAGTATACACTAAAGAGATATTAGTAGAAGATGTCGCTAGAATCTATATAAAGGAAGTATTTATAAGACACGGAGCACTAGACAAGATTATATCGGATAAAGATCTAAGATTTATAGTAGTATTTTAGGAAGTATTTTTAGCAGAATAAGGAGTTTGCGTAGTAACCTCTACAGCGTATTATCCGCAGATGGACGGATAAACGGAAAGACTAAACTAGATACTAGAATAGTATCTAAGGCACTATATTAATTATATATAGAATAATTGGGTATTATTAGTACCAGTTACACAGTTTACATATAATACAACACCATAAGAAGGAATGGGGACATTACTATTTAAGGCGAATTACAGGTATAAACTAAGAACATTGTTATCGCCATATTAAGTAAAAAAGACAAGTAGCACAGCTAAATAAAGAATGGAGATGTTAATGAATCTTTATATAGACCTTACAGAAATAGCCAAACTAGTACAGCAAAGGATGAAAAAGTACTATAATACTAAGAGATCTAAGGGACCAGATCTTAAGAAGGGAGATAAAGTGTGGCTACTATACAAAAATTTCAAAAGTTGACGACTAAGCAAGAAGTTAGACTATGTCAGACTAGGACCTTTTAAAATTGCGTAAAGAATTTTATTGGTTATATATAAGTTAAACCTACTAGCCAAAATAAAGATCTACCCTATATAATATATCGCGATGCTAGAACTAGCATATAGAGGTATTAAGCCACTAGTCTATAAGGCAGACACGTATAGAGGACAAGAAAAAGACAAATAGCAAGTTTCAAAAGTCATTAGTTATAAGGACGTAGATAACGAAATATGGTATAAAGTAAAGTAAATAGGCTATAGTAAGACTACCTAGAAACCACTAAGCAACCTAAAGAATGCTATAGGAAAGGTACAGGAGTATTAGAAGAAAAAGGGTCAGGCAGCATTAATAAGGAAGAATCGCCAAAGAACGAGTCACCTAAGGGGGACCTAAGAGGAGCACCTGCTAAGCTACTTGGAGTTATTTCCCTTTTAGTTAGAAGAAGGACTGATCTTTTATTACTAAGTTCCTGCAAACCTTATTAAACAAGTTTCCACTCCTTAGAACGGACCTTTTTACATACCTTCTTAAGACAAAGAAGACGCGTAGAGGCAGATAAGTACGCCTCGTAAGTAGCACGAATACGCTAAAGCTTAGCAAGGGAGGCCAAGAGCTTATTATTAAGTTTCGCAATGGCAGATTAAATACAAGACCCTATAACAAGTTACTTAGGGAACTTAAAGACTGTTAAGAGTTATAGGACGCGTATACTTAGCGTTAGAGACAGAGCAAACGTTGCAGGACGATTAAATGTTTGCTTTAGTGCACTCCAAATAAGAGGATAGTTGTTAGGCAGAAGGACTTGCTAGTATAATATAGACTAACCCCTCTTTCGCATAATAAGAACACGGAGATAGCATTATCTCACCCAGCGATAGTATGGAGGAAACTATACGCGCACAACAAAGGGTTAAAGAAGAAGAAGAGGCTTTAGGTATAATAAGTAAGGATATTAACCAAATTAATTAAACGGACATTACACCTCTAGTAGATAACTTAGAGATGTTAGGAATCTTTAAGGACAAAGATAAAGAGGAGGGAGATAGTATTACGGACAGCTTAAGTACAATGTTATAACTACTTAGAGAAGAGTCGGCGGAAGCTAGTTAGTTGATATAGGCACGGTCTAGGATAGATCCAGTGGAACTATGTAATGAGGAATAGTAGCTAAGGTCACATAATGTAATCTGTATAATCTATGTGATCTGTACGGTCTGTACGGAGTGTATAGAGCGCACGTACCTTACGGAGCGAAGGGATTTCTTAGGCGTATGGTTGTGTATTTAAAGGACCACAGTCCCTACCCAGATAGTTCTCTCTTTGTAGTAAATCTTAGAATACAATTGGAGTTAATCTATTAGGCAA
>Ga0307507_10001342_pt1 | contig 54985 bp, 29 predicted proteins | sample 7_EM_MG_FD_207223 | JGI IMG/M metagenome (GOLD analysis project Ga0307507, IMG submission 207223) | Populus trichocarpa ectomycorrhiza microbial communities from riparian zone in the Pacific Northwest, United States - 7_EM | ecosystem: Host-associated > Plants > Roots > Unclassified | place... | reverse complement strand
GAAGTTTATAAAGCTTAAAAAAGGACTTACTAATAAGGAACTCCGCAAGCTCCTCCCTAAGAGGTACTATAACTTTATTAATATATGCTTATAAAAGAGCGTAGATATACTCCCCCTATATTAACCTGATAACCACGCTATTAATATTAAATAAGAAAAAACGCTATTCTATAAAAGACTCTACTTAATGTTAAAAGACGAACTCCTAGTTGTTAAAAAGTATATTAATAAATACCTTAATAAAGAATTTATTCGTTCTAGTATGTTCCTAGTAGCCGCCCCTATCCTCCTTGCTAAGAAGCTAGGAGGAGGTATCTAATTCTATATTAACTATAGAGGACTTAATGCTATTATAATTAAGAACTAATACCCCATACTACTTATATATAAGACTCTTAAGTGGCTTAGTTAAGCTAAAATCTATACTAAGCTTAATATTATTGCCGCCTTTAACCGCCTCTAAATAAGGGAAGGTAATGAATGGAAAACCGTATTTGTATTACGCTTTAGCTAATTTAAATATACTGTTATACCCTTTAGTGTATATAATGGCCCAGGTAGCTTCTAAAGCTATATTAATAACGCCTTATAGGACTATCTTAATAACTTCTGCTCTGCGTACCTAGATAATATACTTATTTATAGTAATAATCCCTCTAAGTATACTAAGCATGTTTAAAAGGTCCTATAGCGCCTTAGGGACGTAGGACTTTATATTAATTTAAAGAAGTGTGAATTTTTAGTTATAGAAGTAAAATACCTTAAACTAATTGTTACTATTAAGGGTGTCCGTATGGACCCTAAGAAGGTATGTATAATTACCAAATAGTAAACCCCTAACTATATTAAGGACGTATAAGCTTTCCTTAGTTTCGCTAACTTTTATTAAAAAATTATATACAACTTCTTGGGTGTTATAGCACTACTTACAGCAATAATGCGAATAAAGGGCCTATCTGTAAAAGGAAGAAAAATATATCTATATTTTATCTAGATATTTAAATATAAGAAGGCGTTCTAAGACCTTAAAAATGCTTTTACTAAAGTACCTATCCTAGCCCACTTTATACTAGGATGATAACTCTATCTTAAGACTAACTCCTTAGACTATGTTAATGCAGGCATTCTCTTCTAGATAGGTAATAATAGCCTCTTCTATCTAGTTGTATTCTACTCGTCTAAGCTTATACTATAAGAATATAACTATAAAATCTATAATAAGGAACTTCTCGCGATTATATAAGCGTTTAAGAAATTCTAACTAGAACTCTCTTTAGTAGAACCTAACTAGCTAACTAAAGTCCTTACGGATTATTATAATCTTAAGTACTTTATAACTATAAAATAGCTAAACTAACGCTAAGTATGCTGGAACAAGTTCCTCTCTAGTTTTAACTTTAAAATTGTATATAGGCTAGAAGTATAAGGTACTAAGCCTAATAGCCTAATACGCCGCTTATAAGACCTTTTTTAGTCTAAAAATAATCCTTATAACTAGTTCTAATAACAGACGATCCTAAAAGAACGAAATTTGGCCCTAGGTATACTACCTATAATAAAGCCAACTATACCTTAGCTCTATACTATAGAACTAGAATTACCTCCTAAAATTAATAAGCTTATTACTATAGTATATAATACCTCTATTAACCTATTACTGTATTAACTTATTGCTGCAAAGACCGCTAGCGCCTATATGCTGCCAACTAACCTCTAAAGCTTAGGCTAGATTAATATAGCAGTCTTAAAAGTAAAAGAGAATAGGCTCTATTATAGAGGCTATCTATTTATCCCTAACTTAGAAAATTTATAATAGCAACTAATCTAAATAGCCTATAACCTCTAATTAAGCGGCTATTTAGGCAGAGGAGGAACCTATAAGCTTTTTAGCCAATACTACTTCTAGCCTAAAATAATAGACTTAGTTAAACGCTTTATAGGCGCCTACTATAGTTATAAGCGCGCTAAGGCCTTTAATATAAAGTATTAAGGACTACTGCACCCTTTACTAGTACCTATACAACGATGGGCAGATATTGCTATAGATTTTATTATTAACCTACTACCCTATAAATAACACGGCCGTACCTATAAGAACATCCTTATAATAATATACTAACTTATAAAAGAGCGCCACTACGTCCTAACTAAAGGTGTAGCTATTAGCGACATTACTAATACCTTCCTCTATGAAATCTACTAATTATATAGGTTACCTAACTCAATTACGTCCAACTAAGGCATATAGTTTAGCTTTAATATATAGAGACGAATCTGTTAACGCCTTGGCATCTCTGTTAAGATATCTATATCCTTCCACTACAAAACTGCTGGGTAACCGGAAAACGCTAATACTAGCATAAAAGCGTACCTACAACAGGTAGTCGCCTATAGTTAAGATAACTAGGTGGATCACCTCCTATTAGGTAAATTTATAGCAAATAACTATGTTTTAACTACTATAGGACTTACCCCGTTCTTTGTAAATAAGGGATATTACCCCTAATTTAGTATAGAGCCACTAGAACCTGTTAATAAGAAACTGCTATATAGAAAACGCCTTAAGATGCTACTTACTAACTAGCATATAGACCGCATAAAAAATCTACTTAACTACTATAAAGGAGAAATGGCCTGGGCTTAAGCAAAGTAGGCCTACTTCACCGACTATTATAGAACGCCACTACCGGAGATGCGTGTTGGCGACTAGGTATGGCTAGACGCATATAATATCTTTATATAGAGGCCTATAAAGTTACTTAATTATAAAAACCTTGGCCCCTATCCAATTAAACGAGTTATTAATAGGGGAGCTGTATATAAGCTAGAGCTCCCGCCTACCCTAGTTACCTATAGGATATAGCCTATATTCTACCTATAGCTACTATACCTTTACCACCCTAATCCCTTACTAGGATATATATAGCCTAAACCCCTACTAGTACTAATCTAAGACGAGAATAAAGATAAGAACTATAAGGAGTAAACTATTAAACAAATTATTAACTCTAAATACTTTAGTAAAGGTAGAGGACGGCAGCTCTACTATAGAGCTATCTATATAGGATTTGACATAGATTAGCTAGAATAGCAACTATAGGAAGACTTTAAAAATATAAAAGACCTAATTAGTAACTTCTACTACGCAAACCCACAGAAACTAGGCCTAAGTAGAGATTTTATACCTAATCCTCTATAGGAGCCCTTATAGAGTTAAACTGTTGTATATTACCACGTAAGGGCAAATTGCCGTTAGATTGCCGCAGATTGCTATTATATAATGGCAAAGCGCGATTATGTAACTGGAATATTGTTAAGATGTCTAGGAACTTTAACCAGCGGTTAAAGTTATCTAATTGGTTAGATTCTTAGGTGCCAAGCCTTATTATATAACATTGTTATAAACCTTTAGCAATACCCCCTTTTCCTTTCTCTTCTCTATACCCTAAGTGTCCCTTTTACCTTAAGTGCCCCTTCTATATATATATAGTAACCACAGCGTCGCCAGAGCTCCGCCTCTATAGGAGGGGGGGTAGTGTTATAGAACCCCACCGCAGGGGCCTCTATAAGAGAGCTCTATGCTTCTGCGTACACCTCGCATATAGCTTACGTCAGCTACGCGTAGGTATATTGCGAATCTTAAATTTAATTCTTTAAAAAGGTTTATAGCTATAGTTATATAGTAATTTACTTTTTATTAAGCTAATTAAAAATAATCTAATTTAGGGATTAGTCTTTAATCCTACTAATAATCTATTAGATATATTCCTTAGTATTTTTTTAAATTATTATTATTTTAAAAAAGTTATTTATTTTATAAATCTAGTTATTTAAATATTAGGCGTTAGATTTAGGGCAAAGTTCTAAACTATTAAAATTTTTAGTTAATTAGTTTATATTTTTCTTCTACTTATTATATAAATACCTCTCTAAGTTTTTTATACCCCCTTAAATCAGTATTAAATAGTCCTTAAGAAGCCCTTAACCTTAACTAAATTATAAAAAAAATTATTTAGCTTAAATTAAGCTTTACTAAATCTAGACTTATTTTTAAAGGTTTTTAATATTATTATTAATAGCTCCTCCCTATATAGCTTCCGTGAGCCTTATGGTAGCTTCCTAATATCCTTTTTAAAGAGGATTGGTTAGGGGTTTCTAACTTCCTAGACTTAGGCCTAAAAGAATTCTAACTATTAATATAGTATTAGCACTAATAGCTAACGTAATTTTTTTTTATAAAACTTATATTTTAAATTAGTATTTAGTTTAAATTATTAAAAAAAATAAACCTAATTAACTTATAAGCTGTCTATACGCCGCTATTATATTAACTATAGGCTAAAGATTCTCTAAAAGGGATCTAATTATGTTTTTAGTTAAATATATTAATATATTCTTCTAGTATTTCTAGCTTAAAAAGGATTTTAGAGTTTTTTTTAGTACTTTATCTTCTAATTAACCTAAGCTATATTAGTAAAATTCCAGCTACTTTCCTATAATATTACGGCCGTCGTAAAGGGTGTTTATATTTTTCTTAATATTATTAATAATTATAGGTATATAAAAGTTTTTAAGTTTCTAATATATTTAAGTACTAAGGCTTATATAAAGATTTTATTTAGAGGTTTATATACTTATAATCTTTTACTATTAAAAGAATCTTCCTACTTTAAAGTAATAATTGTTTATAGAGTATTTATAGAGTTTCTATTTAGGTTATTATAAAATTTTAAAAGAGAAAAGGTAGATATAAATAAATAGTAAATTTTTTTTTTTTAGCCGGTTGCCCTTCTAAAAAGAAGTAAAAAGAATTTAAATATAAGGGGACTTTATAGGCAGGGGGCTATAAAGGCACAAATATAGAATAAAATAGATTAGAGAGAGACAAATCCTTAAAAGGGTAAGGCCTTAAGGATTAAGGAGAATTATATACTATAGGCACGTGCCTTTAGTATATGACCGTCAACTATCTAAGGGCTGCTTAGGGGTTGCCCTAAGGGCTTCCCAAGGCAACTATAATAATATCCCTTATACCTATACACTTACTCTATATATTTATTGTTGGTCACATAGGGTGACTTACCAATAACGACTACTCGAGTAGGGTTACAGTGATATTAGTTAATAAAGCTTGATTTAATTAGAATAAGGGAGGGCAAGGAGCCTAAGACTCCTCGCCACGCTAGTGTCGCGGCGTTACGTGACGACCGCTTACCTCATTCCCGACACTAGCAACTCTTCTTTTGTGGTTGCCATCTATATACAAATACTACTTGACTAGCATAATAAATATCAATCCTCCTTACTTACTATTGCTATCGCAATATAAGTCTCGCTGTCCTAAAATTTGCCTCTTAGCACGTAGTGCTTTCTTGCTTGAAGTCATATGTGGATATTGTGTTAGGGCCGCCAAGGCGCTAGTTGGAAGCGAGCCAATAGCGATTTTCCATCCTAGGGATGGAAAATCCTGATTAGCTAGGTTAAGTTAGGGTCTATAGAATATCATACTCCCCCCTTTAAAAAGGTCTTGGCAAGAGAATCTAACTAATTAGATAACTTTAACCGCTAGTTGAAGTTCCTGGACATCTTAAGACCTTATATAACTAAGAAGTTTCTGGGGACTCCCTTTTAACCTAACCTTTAACTCGTATATATAGAGTATTTGTGTTAACAAACGTCTCTAGTGCCTTGTTTGGGTTTGCCTTCGTTATTACATCTACTAGGTTATCTTGGCCATTAATCCATTAAATTTTAAAGAGTTCTTAACGCTTATAGGATTGCCGAAGTGCTATAATATTAATTATAAGGCGCTTCTTCTTTGTGGTACCAAGCTTAACTAAACACTTATAGAGGGAATATAAGTCGGTGCACACGATTATAGGGATAATAGAAAGTTCGAGTTGATCTATAATTATCTTTAGGGTAGTTCTAATTGTAATTGCTATATTAACTCCGCCAACCATTCTATATATCTCTGACGCTAGAACGCTCCAAGTGACGCGCTTACTCTTGGTTAAGCTCCAATAGATAAGATTGCCGTGGATTATAAAGTCATTCTCTTTAGTAGATTTATTTGTAATAATAATCTTATATCCTAGCTAGGAGCTAAAATCTTTATTATTTGCAAATGATCCATTAACAAATACAAAGAGCTTAGCGGTGGGAAGATTAATAGGCACATAGAGTAGTCCCCAATCAAGATGGTTCATTTACTAGAAAAGACGCTTATTTAGGGCAAGAATATTATCCTTAGTTAGTTCCTGGTGTTAGGCGGCAATAGAGAGATTAAATAAAGCCTTGGGTTAACAGATAGAAGTAATATAAGCTCTATAAGCGTGTTACTCCATATATCCTTATTTCGGAGAGTTAATGTTAATAACGTTAATCTTCTTACCTTGACCCTTCTAGCACAAAGCAATAGAATCCTCGTTTAGGGAGAGGATGTATCTATTAAAAAGTAATAGTGTTATTAAATTAAGCTTTTTCTTTGGCTTTGCTATAAGATTTACCTTTACTAGCTTATCTTCTTTAAGAGTTAAGAATTGGTCGTCTCTTAAGATAATTATATTATTAGTTTACATGCCGACAATTCTAAATGGGGTTCCCGTAGTTATAATAAGGAAGCATAGATTAAATATAGAAGTAGTTATTAAAAGTTTCTCTTTATAGTGCTTGCTATAGGTAGCCCACTAATAAGTTCCTACCTCTGTAATTCCATATAATGGCTTAAGCACAACCATAATTGTATCTTCGGGATATTAGTGGCGAATTTACTCTAAAAGGTATGCTAATATTAAGCGCTAAAGGTGCGTCTTTAATTAGGTGTAGGCCTGAGTAATATCTTATAAGTAGACTACTATTCTATTCTTTATTAGGGAGGGAGCTAGTGTAATAATAACTCGCTAACTAGCTCGTTAAATTATAGGAGATTATATAAGAATTACCTCCTTACTATTATTGTTGTAGCCTTAGACAACAAGCCTTAATTTCTTAAATAGGGTATTAGTAGCTTTACCCTTAATCTTATTAACTATTCTTGACTTAAAGATACAAACTCCATTGAACTTGGTAGGGTTATACTTCTTGAATTTAAAGACTCCTCTTATAATAAGACCATCAATCTCCTGCTTATTAGATGCTTGGAAAGGAGCTCCTAGAGTTATAATACAACCTTCCTTTTAGAGTTATTTTGTAAGTTTAAAGTCAGCCTTCTCCTTGGCTGTTATAAAGGCCATTAATAGCTTAACTCTATTCTTAATGGCGGCAATAAATTACTCTTTAAAATTAATAAGATGTTGGCGATTTTGTAATCCTTTTAGGCGACCTCTACTGCGTCATAGTTGTAGCGTATCTACTATAATTATATTAGGATCGTGGTCGCCTTTTAGAGCACGTTAATTATAGCTCTTCTTTAGGGCGTCTTCTATGGCATCCTATAAAGGCTTAGAACTATTATCTTTGTAATAAGGCTTAATAACAGTTAAACGGAATTAAGTGGGTCCGTAAGGCATCTAAATAGTGCAAGTTTAACCATTAATTGCAATAAGTTAATATAGGCCTAACCACCCTCCCTTTTTACGCTATACGCGTACCTTAGACTGGAGTGGCAGATTAAGCGTAGTTAAGGTATTTAGGCCATTTCTTATTCCTAGTGCGTCGTTAACCTGGCGTATGGCGTAGAGACGTTGTACCTCCTTTATTGCCTTATAAATAGCCTCAGCTCGTTGCACAATGGAGGGAGATAGTGGAGAATTGTTAGTTATTCAAGGGTAGGCGCCAAAGACTAGCAATATAGGTATAAGTCTATCTAGGCTAGCAAAATCGTTAACGGCTTTAATAGCTATTTATAAGGTAAGTTCTTTGCTGGCATTCTCTAGTTCTAAAGAAATAATCTCATATACGCGGTGTAATGGTGTGTAATATTACTTTACTTTTCCAACACTATTATATGCCTTAACGGGGACTTCCTTAACCTTAATTGCTATTGCCTTTATCTATTATCGAAACTCTGTAGATAAGAAGTTCTTTCCTATATTATAGACGATTTAATTAGGGGGTCCTAGATAGACATTAATCTAGTATAATTAAAGGGTATTCTATACGTTCCTAGCTAACATATCCTTTAAGAAATATGCGGCTTGGAAGGAGGTTAAGAAGTTAATAACTTAGAGTACTAGCTTACCGCTAAGATATATAACATCAACAATGATATAGAAGTTAAAGTTATAGTTATCTTTAAGGGTAAACTTAAATCGGCTAGGGGACTTCTAGTTTATTTAGCAGTAATGGCAGTACTTTATAAGATGCTTAATTGCCTTAACCTTAACTTTATAACCTACTCGCTAAAGAACCCTAAGTAATTGATAAACAGATAAGTAGCCAAATTAATGGTATAGTTAACGTAACTCTAATTTAGTTAGGTGGCTTTAAGCAATACTCTTTTCTAGTTAATAAAGGAGCAACTAGGGGTAACCCTACTTGCGCACAACAGGTACCCAATTATCTCCCTAAATAAGTATATCCTTAAGGTTATTAAGCTTGACGCCTAATTTATCTATATCTCTAATGCAAAATAGAAACGGGGTGTTTATAGGAATGATATAAAAGGTAATATACCCTAAGGGGGTTTAGACCCTAATTGTGCTAAGAGAGATTGTAGTACCCTTACTAAAATAAATCGTGTGTTGGCCTGCCGTTAAATGGTTAATCTAAATAGAGCTATCAAGCTGCTAAAGGGCTTGAACTTAAGATTCTCCTATTATAGATACTCCTGCGGCTCTAGTATCTGGCATAATACCATAGAAGACGTTCGCCGAGTATCTGTTATTAAAGGAGAATATAAAACTCTCCCTTGGCTCATTAAAGATATCTAACTTTATAGTAAAATGGAGCGTAGATTAGTTATTAAAAATAGTAACGGTTTGTGTACCATCTACCTTACCATACTTAGTGAAGTATTGGTTGGGTAAGTACTCCTTAATTTCTATATCTATAAGGAGCTGTTTGGCCTTATTAACCTTACCCTTAAGATTTTCTACGCCTTTATATTAAACCAGGAAGCTTTAAAAGTAGGCTATAGTGACCTTGCAATTTCCGACGTTTCTTGCACTTTGGCGAAACTTGTTATATGCCTCCTTTTGCTTATTAAGAGAATGTCTAGTTAACTAGCAATTCGGTTTCTTATAAATATAGCACTTCTTCTAGTGATTACTTTAAAATAAACCTCCATAAGGACCTCTACCTTTGCCTTATAGTCGTTAATTGTACCTTTTGCTGTATTGCCTACCCCGGCCACCATATATTCGATTAGTCCAGTTGTAATTATATTGGTTAGGCGGGTCAATTAAAGTAGGTTAGAGTTGGGCGTTAAATTGCTGTACTTCTTAAGAGCGTAGAGCGGTGCTAATAGAAGATCTTAATTAAGCATATACTCCTTTATAAGTATTTGCAGGATTAAAGAGAGTAAGGTTATATTCTTTAATACCTTAGCATGCGCTAATGACTTAATTATGTAGGCTAAAGTCCTCTTAATATGATTTGGATAAACCACGCTAAATTATCTAAAGTTAATTGAAGAGCTTTTAAAGACAATTAAGCTGAGGGACACCTGGGTTTGTAATAATAATTCTTAAAAAGGTAGTCTCTCTTTATTCTAACATATACTGCTGCTTATTCTCTTCTGTTTCGAAGTGGCATCTTAACTTATATATTATGCGGTTAAAATCGTATCCTTTTCCTACCAAACAATTATAATAGAAGGTACTAGCTCGGCCCTTAAGCATAATAGAATAGGCGTTGTGGTATTAATTAGACTCTATTCCCACCTTCTAGCAACAGTCATAGAAGATACGTAGTTTTGAATTAAGAATATTATATAATTCCCCTCTAAACTTCTTCTCCTGATCTAAATAGAGCTTTGTAAGCTCTGTAAGCAATTTTAAACTGCCTCTGATTTGAGATTGAGATGGAGGAGGTAGGGGTTGCATTGCAGGCTACAGTAGGGATGTAGGTCTAGTTGGTAGAGTCCAAAGGTCGTTAAATTGCGAAGTAATAGGATCCTATACCTGCTCTCATTAGGGTATAGTATCCGACGTCAAGGTTACGGGTTAAATTGGATACAGAGAAGTTGAAGGTAGAGGTAGGTTTGTCTCTAGAGGTATATTGCTTAGGTTCTATTATAAGTTGAGCTTTTTTATAGTGCGTAGTTGGTACTTAATCTCTTATAGAGTCCATTTATGTTCTTTTTTTACGTCAATAACCTACTCCTAAATATTGTCTTTAATAGTACCCCTGTCCTTAGGGACAAATACTCCATTCTCCTAAAGGAAGTTACGGAAGTCCTATACAATATCCTTATTTACGGGGGCCTATATTTCCTTTATCTATCTAATAAAGTCCTCCTTTATACATTCCTATAGCGCGGTATCGTTGTATTTACTATCCTTGTAATGTGCCATACGGTATAATAAAAATCCATTTAAGTCTTGTTCATTAGCGTTTGCAAAGTTAATTATGGCTTTGTTCTATGTCTTTGGGTTAATATCTTCCTTATACTTCTTTGGGTAGGTTAACGCCATAGTAGGTATAGAATCAACGGGGTGTTGTACGTCAAAGGTAGGTAGGATTTTTGGTTTTGTAGGATCTCGTAGGTTTGCTATCAAGAGGTAGGCAATTCGAGATGTTGTTTAACGCGTTTTGGACGTCGTTTGACGCGTTTTGGACGTTAACTTAGGACCCTAGGTTTAGTAACACTTTTGACCTAAAGTACTTAACTAAATCTTTATAAACGCGGTTGTTCTGTGTAATAGACGTAACTTGGTATCTCCTAGTACTTAGTAATACTTCTATTACTAGTTTTCCGCAAGTCTAAGGTAGTACAGTATCGCTAGGATCCATTCTATATGAGCGCATATAGTACCCCTATATGAGACTGTCTCTTCTGTTCGAAAACCTAGCTGCTCTATAGTTGACTGTGTATTCAACCACTGATCAGTGTTGGTTACACAGGGTGACTCACCAATAACGACTACTTGAGTAGGGTTACAGTGATGTTAGTTAATAAAGCTTGATTTGATTGGAATGAGGGAGGGCGAGAAGCCTAAGACTCCTCGCCACGCTAGTGTCGCGGCGTCACGTGATGACCGCTTGCCTTATTCCCGACATTTATTTTATAATAATATAATATTAAAAGATTTTTTTTTATATAAAAATTTAAGGTTTAATAGGTTTTTTTTATAAAGATAGTAACTTTAATATTTATTAATAAGATATGTATAAAATATAAAATATATATAAAATATAAAATGTATTATTTTTATTAATAATATTAAATTTATAAATTTTATGCAGGCTTATTAATATTAATAAAATATGCATAAAATATAAAATATATTATTTTTATTAATAATGTTAATTTATTAAATCTATAGTTTTTATACATACTTATTAATATTAATAAAATATGCATAAAATATAAAATATACTATTTTCATTAATAATGTTAAATTTATTAAATTTATAATTTTATGCATATTTATTAATATTAATAAAATATGCATAAAATATAAAATATAAAAATTTTATTAATAATATTAAATTTATAAAATTTATACTTTTATATACGCTTACTAATATTAGTATAAATATTTAATAATTTTATAGTTTATTAAATGCTGTTAAATATTAAATTTTAATTATCCCTTAACACGTCAGTTCGCGTCCATCTGTTATCGATAAGGACTAGCCAATTAAATTAACTAAATCAAATCGTCGTGCAGGAATATAAGGCTGGTGATATTTGTAAAATCTTATATAAAACGATCTATATAGCTTATTTCTTAGAGTCTAATCGCTTAATATAAGGTAATTAGCACTTGTCCTTTCTGCAGAACGGAATTTGATATATTTTACACCTAAAATGTGTCCTCGGCGCTCGCTGGTGTTTTGGTGTCCTATGCACGGACCAGATTCTAAATAGACGCTGACGTATTAAGGGATAAATGCTACTAAAGGCTATTAAAGGCTAGAACTTAATTATAAAAGCTATTTAATACTATTAAAAGCTAAAACTTAATTATAAATGCTGCTAAATATTATTAAAGGCTAGAATTTAATTATAAATATTACTAAATACTAAAAAATACTAGAAATGCTAGAAAATGCTAAAATGGCAGAAAAGTAAAATTAAACGCTGCAAATTTTTTTCCTAACGTATATTTAAATTAAGTCATTAATATAACTAGCTAGTATTGATTTTCTTAATAATAATCTATATACTTAAATAGCTCAGCTTAACACACTAAGTAGAAAACGTCTACTTACTAGCACTACTTAATAACCACCTTTGCCAGCACCTATTAAGCCTATTATATTAATCAACCTACCTACTATCCCTACTCTATATATAGATTGCTTATTTTGCTTGTCTTACTTATTTTTTACTTGTTTTACTGTTTTCTATTTAAATAGTTTATAGTAGAACTAGGGCTTAAGACCATCTCTTATATAGCAGAACGGGCTAAGCGAGATTACGTACAGTATTAAACTTAGCTATCTACCCTATTTAAGCATCACCAGCTCAATCCGGCCTAGCTCCTACACCTCCCAAATATACTACTATGCAAATATCCAACTCCCTATCCCTGCAAGAGATGGTGTGGATCGGTTGCCATCACCGGAGATAATACAAAGGAGGAAGAAGACTTTAATAGTAATAAACAGTGTTTACTCCTATAATAACAACAGGCTTTATTAAATCACCTTCTTAAAGCTTAATTGAGTGGTGCAGGAGTATCCCTTGGGCTGGTACAATTCGTCCTACCGTTATCGATAAGAGCTGGCCAATAGAATCAATAGGATCAAGGCTCCGTGATGAAAAATACAAAGTTGTAGAATCTGCTGATTTCCATATACAATTGCTATATATACTTAATCTTCGGAGTTAAGTCGCTTAAGATGAGGCAGCCAACATTTATTGTTTCTATAGAACGGAATTTTGCAAATAGAGCAGCCAAATAGAGTCCTTGGAGCTCTACGAGGCCTCTTCCAATCCTTACTGTTGCGAGCTTTATGAGTCGTATTTGGTGAGAGCTCTGAGAGAGCCTTCCTACGCCCTCTATGCTGCACCCGAGTCTTCCTACCTGCCTTAATGCAGGCAGAACAGAACCTTGGCCTTCTTTTTGTAAATAGCTTTATAAGCTTATGGTTGTTAACGGGGCACTATAAAATATCATTTGTAGAGAATCTGACTGGCCTCTTCTGGCTGTAGTCTTATAAGAGGTAAGTTAACTGCTTAAAGAGAGCCTGCCGAAGATCCTTCCAAAACTGCTTATACGTGTCGCAATTACTATTGGAGGAGCGGTAGGAGGAGAGTAGGAAGCAGTTAATAGTAATAACGTTAATAAGGAAGTGCTATAAAGGCTTCTAAGTCTTTATATGAGCCCGCTGAGTATTATAATAGGATTGTCTCTGGTTGGCAAGATTAACCCCCAGTATGTAGTGATTGTAGTCGTTTATAAAGGTCGGAATTGGCAGATCTTTAATAATGGCGTTTCCGAATACCTTGCGCGTTTGTTTGGTAGAGCTAGCAGTAAGAGTAGGACGCCGCCGGGGGGTAATAACAGATGTCTGCCCTAATCGCGATGTATCCCTTACATTGTTGTTTACGTCCAATAAATTGTGGCCCGTGCGTACCAATCAATAAGCTGCTTTCCTAGGCGGTTAATTGTTCTGCCGTATTACCAAAGTTTTGAGCTGCCTCCTTACCTTAGTAAGCTCAGACTATAGAATCAATTAGCGGACATACGTATATCCGCAAGCGGATATCGCTAACCTTTTTTGTTAAAAAGTTAATTCTATGGTCTGAGAGACTTTTCTAGCGTTTCTTAAGCGATCCGACTTTGTTTATATATAGAGTAGTTACCTTTTTTAACGAAATTGATCTACACCCCCACAGCAGCTATTATCTTAGAAATACCGTCAAATTGATCCGTGGAAGCAGCTCTATAATTAATAAATATATCTACCTTATTAGCCCCCGCGATGTTAAGCAGAAAGCGCCGCTAAATAGGTAATATATTAACAATTAAATCGCCCATTTCTACTATAAACACAATATTAGTTAACCAGTGGACGCCTATCCAAACACCAACTGGGGCATCCGCTAAGCGGATATTAAAGGAAGAGAAGGTTAGAATTATTCTAGAGCATTTATAGGAGTGGCGATGGTCCTTTAATAACCTTTCTTTGGCGTGGCTACAGCTCAGTGTTAATAAAAGATAAGGCGTAAGAAATAACAAGGCGCAAAAAAAGAAGAAGGAAAAAAAGAAGAAGGCAAAGGGGCTTATTGCTACCGTAAAAGACGTACAGATATTGTCTTAGCGTACACATAAACCGGCCTTGTTCTAGGAAGCTCCTTAATCTTTACCTTCTACTCTGCACCAATTGTATTAAGTGGCAAGATAATAATCACTACTAAGGCCTAAAGAAGATATGGTATTGCTTATATTATTATACTCTTGCCAAATAAGGTTCTTGTAATAAGTATTATATCTTTTTTCTTAAACAGCAGCTACCTAAGGGCTTTAAGCTGCTCCGCACGTCCGTAATAAGGATATAAAAAAGCAATAGCCTTATTAACCTTACTTAGCTGCCAGGCCTTGCTCTCTCCGCAAAGCGCAAGAAGCTAATCTTAAAGGTCCCATAGCCGTCGTTTCTGGTCCGTTCTATAATTTTTTTAAGTCTGATTATCTAACACCTAATGCGGCCGCGGCTGTTCTAGCACCTTATTTAACTTCTTCCCTTTCTGGCTAGTAGGTTTTAGTGCTGGCATACAGTAGATTTGACTGGATATCCGTAACTTAGTAGTAGGCGCGCGATAAGGTTTTAGTAGGTGTTACACACTATAACACGGACACTATATATCCGCCAGGCTATAATGGGTTCTTTAGGGTAGCTATTATAGGTCTATATAGGTTTTATATATATTAGCTAGCGTTTAATAAAGTTATATATAGTTACAGGATTCCTAATAACGCGTTTTTTTTTTTTTAAAGAAAATAATTACAAGACTTAAAAATACCTAAGTAATAAAAATAATATATTCTAAAAGCCTAGGTTCTGTTATATAATTAATTAACTTTAGGAAGTAATATAAAACATTAGTATTAAGTTATTTTAATCTCCGCAATCTCCGCAACGCGGATATTATTAGAACGCGTAAGAACCCTCGGAAATGTGGCTTAGACGTGATTCTGGTGGTTTCGCACAAACGTAGTTAGTAAGCTTGCGGACCGATTGAAAATCCGCACCAACAGAATCGCGTCTGAGCTTGCTGAGGTAAGCTGCCTCCGCGCCTGCGCCCGCGCCCGGTGGGACCTAAATTAACACCTCTGCTTCGCATCTAAGAGCCTGCAATTGTAGAGCGTCGCGGCGGTCGGCTAATTAACTCTATAGCTAGCTCTACAATTGCCAATCGCGTCGACAGATCTACTTAGAGAGCCCTCAGCATTTGAGCGAAATACTGGCTACACTATGGGCTCGCACTTTGATGTTCTTGATCGCGCGCACGGGCCACATTTTATATCACATCAACAATGTAAGGGATAACGTTAGCGGGAAAAGTAATTAAGAAGGTGGATTTCTTACTGTCGTCAACTGTACTCATAAAAAGGATGACTTGGGCGTCCTTCTAAGCAAATTCCATTACCTTTAAGTTTTTTAAGGTGGCTCCGTACAATGTACCCCATGGTAGTTAAGCCATATGGTGGAGCTTAAGGTGAGAGAGTCTTTTATTAATCTGCTCCGTAGGAGTCTTTTTCTTGCCTCCCCCAGCGTTAATTAAGATATTGCCTTTAGAGTCACCTAATTCCTCACGCTTTGTTTTAGTTGTTTAGATAGTGCCTATGCCTCCAATTCCTAATTCGCGGAGTTTAGCAAGAAGTTTAACACTTGTAAATAGGTTATTAAGCTAAACAACGTGACGCCTGGGGGGGTAGAGAGGCTTATTTGTATCCGAGTCGCGCTAAGTGAGTAGATTAAGTACGACTGCTTACGTCTTTAAAAAACCTTCCTCCTTGGTAAATGTAGTATTAAGATCTACTGGGCCCTTTTTATCCCCTTTGGCGTGCTATAGCCAGTTAAGTACATAGCCCTTATTAGCTAACACCCAAATCTTAAAGCCTTTGGGCGTCGGCTTTGATGGAATATTAATGATTTTGGGGGCGCGTCCCATAAAGCGTTGGATTGTCTTGTTAACTGCGAGGTGAGTTCCGGGGGTGTAGAGCTTGCGACAGCTTAATTAGAGGTGTTTGGAAAGGTCATTGACTCTGTTAAATGTAGCTTATGGAGTAGAATCTTCCTTTGGCTAAGGCTCTGTACACCTAAAGTAGCGATTAAGTTGCTGAAATCTTACAAGGCCTATATAGTTTTTGACCACATGGCTAGCGCCAGCTGGCTCTAAATTGCCCCAGTAGTCCTTAATGGAAGATTCTATAGTAATGCCTATATAAATTAGCATACTAAAGTAGGCGTACAGTTCTTGCCTATCTGTTGGTTTCCACTTGCGGGTAAACTCAGCCTCTTCCTCTACAGGATAAAGCTCCGCATATTTATTTGTCCACTCCGCAAGCTTGTCTATAATCTTATTAGTAAAGAACAGCCTAAATATAGCCAAGGGGCCGTGTAGATTAAGGTTTGGAGGAAGATTTGGGGTGCCATAGTTGTCAAAATTCGCGATATGCAAAGGCTCGAAGAAGGGCAACGGCCATGGCTGCGGGGGGGGTTCTTTTGCCTTCCAAGTTAGTAGAATTAAATATTAAGTTAGTGGAACAAAGTCTATATCATTAGAAGTATAATTGGAAGGCATAGTTGATTGATGTATAATATTTGAATCTGTGTAGGTAATACGCGTACTTCTGATTCTGGTGTTTTGATGTTCTGCGCACGGTCCAATTCTCGTAGGACGCTACCAGCCCAGGGGATACTATATAACGTCAATTGGCTTAATCAGCTAAGAAAGAGAGGTATAATCCAAAAATTAGCCCATTATAACATTTACTCTTGCTTCTTGCATATTATTCTATCTCTCAACATTGTCTCTAAATCACCTTGTTTATAACAGCTTCAGTCATAGCATCTATTACTGTATCTAATACTGTATCTAAAATCTCTCGCCTGGATCTTCAAAGACTCAAAAGCTGGCTCTTCCGGTCCAATTACACTTCCTAGTTCGACAACTTCGACGACTCCACACAATTCACCGGCGAGATCGAGAAGTATTAAGTAGACTACATGCAGCGCAATTTCTAAGGCTAAAAAAATAGCGGGGCAAAGGCAGAGAAGGTATGGATAGGGATTATAGGTGTTACACCGGATGGCTGGGCGCATGTTGGAAGCGTTCCAAAGTGGGAGGGTCAGTGGGTTCTTGCGGGGTTTAATGGAGGCGGTATGGCTATGATTTTGACGAAGGCGGTGGCGAAGATGGTGAGGGGGGGCTTGGGGTTTAAGGATGTGAGGGGGGAATTTGGGACGCCGGGTGTGCTTGGGACGAGTATGGAGAGATTGCGGCGTATGCTGCAGGATGACGGGGGAGAAGAAGTAGCGTAGAGGGGAGGCATGGTTTCGGCATCGTATACCACCGGACCACTGCAATGGAGAGGAAGGGCAGCATGAGAACTATAGATTCGCATTAGCTAGAAGACTTTTATTTGGGCCCGCGCACTAGGGCTATGGCTAACTTGCCTCCGACATACGCCCAAATTCCGTTCCGGAAATTCCAAAATGACCCGAAACTCCAGTCTTACCCTGAGGTACCGTTGGAGAACGCCACTCCATATCCGACAGCGGTATCACTAAATTTTCCCAGAAAGCGCCATAACCGAGTGGACCACCCAACGAAACCCACTCAACTCCTCCGCCTTCTCTTCCCACCCTGCTCCACCCGATCCAAATCCATCCGACTACCAAACCAACTCACATTACCCGGCGAAGCAATACCAGCCTCAATATTAATCACATCATCCTCGCCTTCTTCTTCTTCTTCTTCTTCCTTGCCTCTCCGCCTCTTCCACCAGTTTCGCAGTCTCTGGAAGTGCTTGTGCCCGTTCTTGACCGTGACGACCGTCTTCTTCATAGTCGAGCTTGTACCGTCCAGGATGGGGCGGGTAAAAGCCAGAAAGACTACTGCTACGATGGCGACGGCGGAGACGGAGACCATGAGGCTGAGTACTGTGTGCAGAGTCTTGTTGGTGTCGTTGCCGGTCCATTCACGCACGTTCATGCTGAAGAGGGATGTGAAGAAGGATAATGGGAGCTGAACGTGTCATAGTCAGCCACAATCCTGTCGGTGACATGAAGACAAGGGGGACTTACGAAAACGACCGTGAAGATTGTGAAAATGAGGATAGATCGGTTCTGCTCGCCCTGGGTCTGCGCGGCAATGCGACCAAAGTACGCTTCGATCACGTTGCTCTGCTTCTGCTTCGATTCGAGCAGCGACTGGCTGTCGGCGATCGCGGTTTTCGTCCGTTTGCACAAATCTTCAACCCTTTGCCGGTAACGACCAACACACGTCTCGGCATCTCTTAGCCATCCAATGGCTTGCTTGTGATTCATCTTATCGCTGCTTTTGTCCAAGAGCTGGTACGCGCGGATGAAGTCGCTGACGACTTCGGCCTGATAGGAGAAGAGGGTGTCGAGCATTGAGAGTTCGTCTTGGATGTCGTTGAGTTCGATCCAAGCGGTGAGATCGTAGCTCGGGTCCAGTACCTGAATGATCTCCTGGAATTTGCGACTGGCTGCTGATCCCTTAGTTTTGCCCATGAAAATGCTGGAGGACTTGATCTGACTGTCGCGGAAATTCTTGAAGGAGGCGGTCCGGAATTCAACCTGCACAAATTAGTCACGAGGTGTATGATTGAGGAAACTAAGAACGTACCAGTTCGCACAGCCTCTCTTCGAACAGCGTGAAAACCTGAAGGTCTCGATCCGGAACCCGATCAAGAAACACTGTAACGGCATGCCAGACAGCGAGCGCCACGAAATCGAAGGGGTCAGAGCAGCGATTGGCAAAGCGCTGGTCCCCATTGACATCGGTATACAAGTGGTAAAGTAAATCTCCAGCGCTGTAAGTCTTGGGCCTCCCATTCATTTGCATGGCGGCAGGCTCTGTATCATGACCTGTCTGCAAGCCGCTGTGGTCGTAGTTGCTGCTCGGCTCGCTATAGTATGACGGCTGCTGATGGGCTTTGAGATCCTCCCTTGGCGTGAAAAAGGTCGCAACAGTGTCTTTGCAATGAGTCAGCAATAGTCAGACTATGAGGTAGAGCAAAGTCAGTACCTGAATCGATCACCCAACACCAAAGCTGATCCACCATTAGCACCTTTGCGTCATTTGTGTTGGATGCGCGGTTTTTTGCCTATTCATGGTCAGAGATGTACAGAGAATCAGCGACCATGAAGTGCCTTCAGACTTCCATAAACGCATTCTAGGCTTACCGAATGGAAGATCGGACCGGTGAAAGGATCGTCGTTTTTTGGCATAGTGCATTTGTACAGAACTTGATCCCCGTCTCGGCCCTCGGTGTTCTCCAAATGGGCTTGACCGAATTGATCGAGTGTGCGTCGAATGTGCAAAGGGAGATTGTTTTTGTCAACGAGAAATTGCCAGATCAATTTGCTCTCCATGCATCGTCCGTTTTCGATCGTGGGATTTCGGACCATGCTGACGAGATGCTGCATCCGGCGCTTGACAATAGCGTTCCGCACCTTGAGGCCGCTGAATGTATCCCAATGTAGATATGGCAACTATGCCTGTTAGTCTCTCGTATTATGGACTCATGGATGGGCACTAACGTAAATACAGAGTTGAGGGGACTCAATTGGACTCTGGATGGAGGCCAAATAGTGTTGCGACGTATCCACCGGGACGTCGTCAGGGTCCACTAATTTCTTTGGCAGAAACACTTTACAGGAGTGCTGCATATACCGTCCATGCGGTAGATCGTGTCGGGAATTCTTCTGTTGCCGCAGCCAGTAATCTTCGCTCAAAACAGCGCTAGAGAGCTTCACCACCTTGGTTCTGTCCTCACGGAGTTTCTGATTGATGAGGGAAAGATCAGGCGAGCGTCCCTCTTTGGCTGTCTGCTTTATTGTATCGACAATGATACGCCTCTCGCGGATGTCATTCACCATTTGGGCAGCCTCAGGGATTGAGTTCGTCTTCTTGATCGAAGGCACTTCCTGGGCAAGTTTGAGCAAATGGGTTTGAGTGCGAGGGTCCATGAGGGCTTCTTTCAGACCTGGGGATCTGAACCCTTTTTGTTCCACGAGCTCCTTGGCATTTAAAAGATGCGACGCGAGTGGATTTTCTAGAGGATGTTCCAACAGCTCTGTAGGCGTCTCTGACAGTACTGAGTTCTCGGGGGCGTGTTCATGCACAGTCTCGTCGTCGTCGGTGCTGGGCGTGGATTCGGCAACCTTTTCGAATTGTCTGTTCTCGCGCTCTCTTTCGACGGCAAGAAACAATTTGTCGACCCATAGGGGGTTGTTGCATGGAATATGTATCCAGCGGAATCGATATGTCTCAGGAAGCGAGTAAGCCGAAGGAGTGCTAGTGTCGCTTTGGGCGTCATCATCTGGTGACTCGGCTTCTTCGGACCGATGGGATTGACTGGGGCCTTCTTGGCCTGCCTCTACCAAGGTAGAGGCAGTATGTGACGGACATTCTTCCTGATGCCTTGAATTGACGATTTCCCTTTGAGACGCAGAATCTATTTGGATTTGGAGGACCGGTCTTGAGTCATTCCCACCGTCACGGGTATTGGGAGGTTGAACAGTTGCCGAATGCGGGACATCCACATCAGGAGCCGTAGTGCCGTTTGTACCTTGATCCACAGGCTGGGTGGATGATCGCATAGCATCTACAACTCTTTCGTTTAAGCAAGCCTCCGGTCCGGACTCGAGGAGATCAAAGAGCGTTGGCGTGACAGACCATAGTTTGACTGTCATTTGGTTGTCCTCGATGAGGTCATGAAAACGATGGACCTCGACGCGAAGTTCGTGTTCAAGCAATCTGGCGTCGAACCCTTCTTTGGATACTGTAGCGAGCGTGTCGATGTAGGTCTGAAGTTGCTTGACATAATTACGGTAGGCGTTGCAATCTGGATTATCCCCAAAACGAGGAAGCGAGGCGTGATCCGCTTTGACAGGAATGAGTTCCTCGCAGCCTATCAGCGGAAATCGATTGTTGTCGCAACCGTCGAGTGCTGCACTCCGTCTCTCGACGACCTGGGTTGAAGTTAGTGATCTGGCCGTGCAAACGTGTTACGCGTGTCGTACTGAGCGACGGATCCTGGCCGCTCCGGTCCTGCGATTCGCACGAGCTCTGACTTGCAAATTGGTGTCCATGGTCTCGTAAAAACTCCATATCTTCTCCATGTTGATGGTGATGGGCTCGAATAGCTCGCTGAAACAGCCCATGCCATCCATCATCTCGACATTCTGTAAATCTTGTCGCACGCGTTCGGTGATAGGATAGTCAAGGCTAAGAACATCTGTAATCGCTTGCTTGTACGTGCTCTGGCATAACACCGTGCTCCCATGATCTAAAATGGTTGGTCAGAAGTACAAAAATCAGAAGACTATACGTACGCGGCGTTCCAAAGAAGGCAGTGCTGCAGCATTTCCTCTTAATGTCGAGCACCTTCGGGTTGTTGCTACCATTGGCGATTACCAAGGCTCGTTTGATGACGATACCGCCAGTACTATGACCGACCAAATGTATGAAGCGATTCTCTCCCAAGCCTTCTTCGAGCATACATTTGAGCAGATCATCAGCGAACTTTGTGATGCCATGGGCTCCAGAATCTTGCGGGCGGTCGAAGGAATACAGAAAGACTCTGGTGCCCGAGATTGCCGAGAATATGTGTTTCCATTCCCTCAAATCCTTTGGGTTTGGTTTGGGCTGTCCCGGGTATCGGAAAGTGGAGATGGGGTCCGCACCGATTGCAGGTACGGCAACTATGCTGCTTCTGGTCAGCTAAGACTATATCAGCGGTCAGAGGATTGATAGACTCACTCGAACTTGGTAGACGTTGGGTCGCTGGTGAAGGCCCTCAGAGGCATTGTTGGGACACCGATTTAGGTCGAAGTTTGCTGGATGGAACAATGTTGGACTGTAGGCCTAGTGTGCAACTAGTACTTAAGCATACCTGCTTCGATCTGGTGAGGTGGAAGGATAGGGCCTTCAGCAACTGGTGGGGAGAGGGATTCTTCAACTCGGTCAGCTGCGCAGCACAGGAGAAGAGGAGACACGTTGAACAAGGCTGATTCGCTACAGTATACGTCCTGCCAATGATGAATGGTTTGGTCAGTAGACGCGCGATAGGGGCAACGGGACGAGTGTCTCATTCGATCCCATTTCAAACGTAGCGAATAGGTGCTAGCGGGCCGCGCCGTGAGCCAGAGCGAACTGTAGACTCACTAGTATGAGGTATGCAAGACATGCCCCGGAAGGGGTCGGAAAACATTCCAGTGGCCCCGTTCATGTGTAGGCGAGTGACAATTCCGATGTGTTCGTATAACCGTGGGCTGATGGACTGATCGCTGCGCGACTGAAGCGGGGTGCGTTCATGATGTCTCCAATGGCAACGACGCGTACAATAAAACGTGAGAATAAAGGCAGAAATCATGAGAACATAGCCGCATATATGAAGCTCGCGAATATGGTGATGAAAGCCATGGGTAGGCGAGTTCCCTCATCGTAGGTCTTCTCGAAGGGTGTAACAGAGATGGCATCAACGTTTCGTCCAAGATGAAGAAAGCAATGAGGGGGGTTTTGGATGGGCGACTCCAAATCGACACTCGCAAAAGTAAGATGGTGGCTCGTCCGCGGGGAACTTGTTGACTTGGGTCGCGCTTGCCCCTCATTGCGCGGTGAGCCTTGTTGGACGGATATGACAGTATGCTATACCAGATCCACAGACAACGACGGTGGAAGTGGTGTGGGAAGGGCACTTGGCGGTTCACACGCCACTTCTACGCTAAGCCTAATCTAGCCTAGGGCCCACACGACGGCGACCAACAGAGGTATCTCCATCCGAAAGCACTTTCACATATCTTGCTTATTCCTGTTTAAGGGCTTGTTTACTACCTTTTTTCACCTGTTCGCGCTCACCTGTTCAACGCCGCCAGGTGGATCAAATTAAGGCTCAACAGGTGGATTATAAGCGCCACTAGCAAGCGCTCGTGCAGGGGTGTAGATCGAACAGGTGAGAGCGGTTCGTTTACTAGGGGTAGTCGCCAAGGTTGTAGGTGGCGAAATAGCGGTGGAGCAGGGGTTATGTAAGCCACACGCAGGACATTAAAAGGCTCAATATAAAACAAGTAGTTAGAGCCTCATAGATATAATTAACCCGTTCCTAATATACGCACCTTTTTTAATAGGCGACGACAACAAGCCCATAGAGGGAAGCCCTGTCAACACTGCTGCCGATATAGCTACCCCTACCCCTGGCCATGGCCATAACCCAACCACTACCTTTACCACCACCTCTACCACCACCTCTACCACTACCTCTATACCCAGTATAACAACCTCTAAAGCTGCCTCTACTACTGCTGGGCTAATATTAACGCCTGCGGTAAAGCCGCCAAAGAAGCAAGCAAGGGCGAATACGGCAAAGAAGGATCCTATAGCTGCTAGTGCTGGTTCTAAGCCACCTACCAAAAAGACGCGGAGGAAGAAGAAGGTGGCCAAGGGCGAGGATCCTAGTAAGAAGCCTTAATTAATATAGCTTAAGGCGTTAAGTGAGGTATTTCTAGAGTACCTAAAGCTATTGGTTGCCTAGGGCAAAGAAACCAACGGAGCTACATTTAAAGCCACCAATTACGTTAACGCTATTACCTATATTAAAGTTAAATCGGGCTAGGACCTTACTCTTAATTAGTTAATAAATAAGTACAATTATTAGAAGGCTACATACCGCAAATAGGAGGCGCATATTAAGGCGTATTTAGGGTAGGGTAAATATAAGGTTACTGGCTTACTATAGACTAATAAGAAAGGCGTTATACAGGGCTATTTTAATAGCTATATTAAAAGGAGACCTTTTAAAACAAAATGGCCTATTTGTTACAGACGCTTTAAGTACAATGTTACGACTACTTGGAGAAGAGTCGGCGGAAGCTAGTTAGTTAATATAGGCACGGTCTAGAATAGATCTGGTGGAACTATGTAATAAGGAATAGTAACTAAGGTCACGTAGTGTTGAACGTATTAACTATATTAAACGGAAGGAACGTTACGTTTAATACAGACAACACGCACCTTACGTATAAGAGAGGATTTCTTAGGAGTACGGTTGTGTATTTAAAGGACCTTAGTCCCTACCGTAGATAGTTCTCTCCTTGTAGTAAATCTTAGAATACAATTGGAGTTAATCTATTAGGCAACTACTCCACTAGTTATTATTACGTTGTTGATTTTGTTTATACCTATATACCTAGCCTAATAATAGAACCCACTATAGTCTAAGCTACAAGGTTCCGTTATACATTCACTACTAAGGTTACGGTACTGAATAGAGAGATTAAACAATATGCCACTAAGAGTAGCACCAGTTATAACGGTGTTGGCAACAGCCACAACCTTAGGGCCAGGTGATACCAGTATAGACGACGGGGATTCTCAAGTGGTTACGCGAGGTTAGTTATAGGAAATGGTTAATCACTTATAAGATAATAATAGGATACTTAAAGAACGCATTAATAGAATTGGAGCAGTAAAGATTAAGTTACCTTTAATTAAATGATTCTTAGGAGAGAAGTTAAAGCTTAAGGGATTTCTTACGCAAATGCACTTTAAGGTAGTATAGGAAGGAGCGAAGTTAGCAACATTATTAGATTAAGTAGCCTATGCAGAATTGTTTCTAACAGGGAGGGCACTTAAGTGGTTTAAGCCGTATCTTACGGAAATATAGGCTAATGGCATAATAACTACTAACTAGGATATACGGTATATATTTACTAGTTAGAATAGGTTCGCAGAGCGACTAATATAGATGTTTAGAAACCTGGAAGCTATAACTATAGCGGAACGAAAGCTTTAGAACTTAGTATAACGCACTTTAGTAATTAAGTATATAATATAGTTTTAAACACTAGCTACCTAGGTTAAGTAGAATAATAAGGCGCTTATGGCACAGTATAAATAGGGGCTTAAGGCTAAAGTCTAGGACGCAATTATCCTAATAGAAGATGCGGATACTCTAAGGGAGTTAATAGATTAGTTAATAAAGATTAATAATAGAATCTACCAAAGGGAATAAGCTAAGAGAGGGCAAGACAGAGTTCTATAGTTATATAAGGCGCAGAGTACGCAATGACAGATATAGAGTTAAAAACTATGGAATAGCGTAGAGCTAATAGACTTAAGCGGTACCAAAGAAACCTAAAGATGGGAAAAGAAACTATGGAAACCCAGAGGTTAAGGATTAAGTGATTAAAGGACCTAGAAGTAGAGGCCAAACTAGGGATCTTAGCAGTAAAAGACGTTTAGGTGGACTCTATAGCAAGAAAGATAGTTTAAAGATAGAGCTTATATAAATTGCGGAAAACAGGGTTATTTCACTAGAGATTATAGAGGTGGTTAAAGTAACTACGCGGTAAAGGGAACCAGACTAGCAGACAGCATATATATATAGAGGGACGACGGTACACTGTAAGGAATAAAAGAATGTTTAATTAATAGTTTTGCGTATTGTTATAACAACGCATGCTAAATTTATAAGGACGCTAAGTACGGCGCAAGCTATTGGCTATAAGAGCCATTATTATCTAAGTTTAAAGGAACTAGCAAACTAGCTCGCAGATTAGACATTAAAGATAATAAATTTAATAAAGGTGAAGTATTTACCGATAATAAGGTAATAAAGGCAGCTTACTAGGAGCATGCAAACCTTAGAGAAGTTAAAATAGAAGTAGAGACTAAAACCATTATAGAATAGGGTTTAGTAACGGGTATAGCGACACTATTAGATACAATTTCCATCGCTTTATAAGATAATAAGAGTAACGTTTAGAAAAAACTAAGTAAGTAGATAACTGCTAGTGCTAGCTTATTACTTAATAAAGGCAAAAGGCCATAGGCTTAAGATTCTTAAGAAGAGATAAAAGAAGCTTAAGATTTTTAAAGTGAGATAAGACACACCTAAGGACCCACAACGGATAAAAACTGATGGGAAAGGGTAGTAACTCAGTTTAGTAATAAATAAATGAGTATAGGACGCAAGTTTAAGAACTATAAGTTTAGGGAATAAATAAGAACGTTAGCAATCCTAGGTAAACGTAGTATTTAGCCTAAAGATTAAACAGTTAATACTAAGATTAAAAAATAAGACAACTACAAAGATCTAACTATAAGACGTAGAAAACAAGAAACTATGGATAAGTTTAGGATAAGAATTATTATATAGTAAGAGCAGAAGCTAGATAAGAGATCAGCTATACTAGGTTATATAAGGGACAGAGTACCTATACAAAGAGTTATTAATAGGCCGAGTGCAGGGATACCTAGGGTAAAGTAGTTAGATAAACTGGAATAAGAAGAGGATCTAGATATTTTAACCAGGTTTGAAGAAAGACATATTAAAGGATATTATAATATAGTGATAACAAGGTACTTTCTAATAGATAAACCATACACACTAAACCAGTTATATGGGAAGTGGTATAGGCAACGACACAACAATAAATGGGTAGATTTTTATATATAGCTAAATAAAAAAGTTGTCTAAGACCAACCTACTATAGAAAAACGTATGAGTTATATTAAAGGAGCATTAATTATAATGTTAAGGAACCTAGAAGAGAGGTCTAGGGACTAGAGAAGTGAGCAATAAATCTTAGTACCTATAGCAGAGATACCAGTGGTTAGGTCAACTAGGTATAGGTTTAAACTTAAAAATAAAAATAAACTAAGAGTTAACCTAAAACATATAGCGCATTATATATTATCATAGATAGCTTATATGGATAACACGTGCAATATATATAGAGTACCGAAAGATAAGAACCGGAAGTACCTAGTAAGAATATATTAGGCACTAGAAGAAAAGCGGTTTAGGAACGCTAAGTATATACATAGTTGGCACCCAGTAGAAGTATAAGGTTAAGAAGACTTAACACTTTAACTAGAAAGATTCCTTACAGAAGAATACCTAGATGGATAATAGTGGTGGGAGTGCCTAGAGAACACTTATCTATAGCATATAGAGGAAAAGAAACGAACTAAGTATTAGCTAAAGTTAGACTAAGTATAGGCAGGATCTAGTAGCCAATAGTTGGGAAAAGGGGAGGCGTACGGGACCAAAGGGAACTAATATTAGAGCCTTAGACCCTTAAAGGAATTTAAGAATAATACTTAAATTTAAAAGCTAAGTAGTAAGATTAGCAGTTTAAAGCATTAATAGATAGTGGAGTAATTAGGAACCATATATTACTAAAGATAGTAGAAAGAATGGGGTTACTATATAGACAAAAGGAATACCCGTATCTACTTATAACAATTTTAGGAGATTAGATAGCCTATAGAGGAGGCGTTATTAATTTTAAAATAGGACCTATTTAGATAACTATTAAAGGGAGACCAGTTAAAATGTCTTTTAATATCCTACTATTAGGACAGGATGAGGCAATACTAGGAATACCTTAGTTATAGGAGTATAATCTAAAGATCAATTAGGTTATAGGTTAAGTCAATATTAAGAATACACAACGGCGCAAAGTGCGATAGTAAACCAAGTTGGTGTGGTACTAAGTTAGAGCGATATATAAAGAGACTAAGCGAGGCTTAAGTTATGTACTAAAGAGATACCACAAGTATGGTAAAAAGTTATGGTCACTAGAAAGTAAAAAGCTGTTAAAGCGTGCAGCTTAGGACCATAAGATAGAATTAGAAAAGGGAATAAGTCTAAAGTTCTTTCCAATTTATAAGCTTACTGAAACAGAGTTAGTAACGCTTAAGGAGTTTATCTAGGAAAACTTATGAAAGGGATATATTAGACCATTATAGTTATTAGCAAAATATCCAGTATTATTTATCCTAAAGAAAAACGGAAAACTTAGGATGTGTATAGACTATAGATAGTTAAACAGCATTACTAGGAAGGATAGGTATTGTTATGAAGTTCGTGTAAAGGGGTTTATTGATGAAATAGGTTGATTGATTGATTGTCTTGACTTAATCGTTAATTGATCGTCAATTCTCGTGAGCCCCTTGGGCTCTAAGCTCAGATAAAGAGATTTACAAGAATATATAAGGAATAAGCAAAATTTTCCAAGGAAAATATCCGAAATTACGGACTTACAGCCCGCAATTTCGGTTCCTTGGAGAAATTTTACTTATTCCTTATATATTCTTGCGCCTGCGGCGGGCTTTTGTCCATCTAAAAACTAGATAGAGGGTATATTATTAATATAAGTAGATTATAGGTACCCTACAAAAACTTTAACCCGAGGTTATAACTTAGAGCCTTATATACTAAATATATTTAATGCCTAATAACTAAATCGCCGCATAGCTGGAATTAAAGTAAGTCTACCACCCCAACTTAATCAAATACGCGTGTAGAAAGAGACATAACTATATACAGAGACGTCTAACATGACCGATTAACCACGTCACTGCCCACCCAGCTCGGACGTACGACGACGCGATGGCTCGACGACGACGCAATAGCTCAGCGCCGAGTAATGGGAGGGGGGAGGAGGGGGAGGAGATTGGGGGTAGCTCGGCCACTGCAGAAAGGTCGTGATATTAATATAGTGTTAAACTTTAAAAATCGTGTCTCGGGAGCTTGATCAACAACCCCTATATAAAACGTCAACAACGTTTAATTATAGAGCTTCAAACCGGCAGATATCCTAGGAATGCCTATTACAAGCAGCTCCGAGTGCAAGGGGTACATATTTGCGTTCCCAAATGTCGTCACATAACGCAATTTTTGGGTGACGAAAACCGCCATTAACGTTGCTCGACTAACACCTACTGGAGGTTCCTCCGTCCTTCCTATCTTCTCTCTCCCGTCTCCTCGTCCAATGCTGTCCATATCGCCATGTCAACCAATAGATCCCTTAGTGAAGACTAAGGAGGAGTATTAGAGCGCCTCCAGCTCTTATAAGGAAGAAGAAAGAAGAAGAAAGGAAGGTATAGAAAAGGGAGTATTTATAGACAGGAGGAGGCCTGCAAACGGGAGATTAGGCAGCTATAATATAGCCATTAACGTTGCTCGACTAATATATACCAGAGGCTCCTCTGTCCTTCCTGTCTTCTCTCTCGCCCGTCTCCTTATCCAATGCTGTCCATATTGCCACGTCAACCAATAGATCCCTCAGTAGGGACTAGGGAGGAGTATTAGAGCGCCTCCAGCTCTTATAAGGAAGAAGAAAAGAAGAGAGGAAGGTATAAAGGAGAGAGTATTTATAGACGGGAGGAGGCACTATAAGCACGTAATTTGGTAAGTACTAATAGCACAAGATTCTCATACAAGATGGGCTTAATTGCTTACCAAGATATAGGGTATCTCTGTCACTACAGTGGCTACTACAGTGATAGAGACGCCTTAAATATTTAATATACCCGACTACTAAGGCTGTTAATGAGTGGAAGGTAGGCTACCAATATTAGTGTGAATAATATAGTTGTTAATATTGTTTATAGCCTATTTTTGCTTCTAGTGTACGCGTAGATCGTCCTTATATTCGGCATAGAGCCGGTTATAGGCAGTGAGCTGGTTTGGGTCTAGCTTTGTTATCGATATAGCCATAGGTAGTACATCCCTTAGTATAGGCCGACTTGGTAGTTCTAGCTTTAGAAGATCGTCTTTCTTCTTAGATAGGTCGATATACTGCCATACCTTATTAGTTTGGCTGTGTCTTAAATAATAAAGAACCATTAAATCCAATCAGATGGCTTATTAAGGATAAGGTTGATTTTTAGTTTGGTAGAGGTCGTTATTTTTAGAATTTAATAGGTTAGGAAGGCTCCAGGTTAGGGTCTAGCTAGCGTCTTGGCAGAACCTTATTTAGACGTTTAAACTTTTGATTTAATTCGTTAGTTTATTTATTAGTTGGGTACGTTCGTTAACTAGAGTTAATTGTCCGTTCGTTTAATAGGTAAAGAAACTTAAGACACTGCAAAGGTAGTAAAAGTAGTCTAAGTAAGGCTATAAGGTTAGAAAGAGGGTTCTTAGTTAGGAATTATTGCAATTGTCTGTATCCTCAGAGGTCACGTGACTTCTTATATAAGCGACATTTCCGCCCTTTAAAAAAATTGAAAAATTCCAAAAATCGATCAACGCTACAGACAGCAGCAATATTGATCCGGCAACACTACCAATTCTCCCTATACACTATTGTATGTATATCTGACAGCTCCAGAAGCGGTAAGAAGGTAGGACGGATAGGGGGGTTAAAATTTAGAAAATCGGATTTCGCGGTTAAGCTATTTAAAAGTTAGGAAACTAAGACGAATACCGCATTCTCCGCTTACCTCTAAGCCAGTATATGATTTCCTAATTAGGAAAAGTCGTTTATAAGTAGTTGCTACTGCCTCTATACAAAATCTTCTTATCGTGCCTCTTTGGTCTTACTTGTAGATGACTAAAATTATTCCATATCGAACCCACGTTTAAACATAAGCCCTAAAAGCTTCTTGACTCGTAAGATTGCTACATAGGTTAGCCCAGCTGTCTTATCCTTTTCCTTAACATCTAGAACCACCCGGTTAAGTATTAGGCCCTAGCTTTTATATACGGTAAGAGCAAAAGCTAGAGTAATTGGAAATTAACGCTATAAGTAAGAGCCTCTCATACCCTCCCACTTACGAAGCACGGAAAATATAGGGACGACTTTCTTACTATCCTGCCGAGTGAACAGGGCAGGTCCGTTATACCCATCTACTATAATTAGTAGTGACTGAGGCTGATCCTTTTTAATATCCGCGTGTCCCTTCCATATGATATCTTCAACTGTACCAGTAGTACCGTTTACTAAGCCTAGTTCAACCCAGATATTCTATATTAGCATTACTTTCGCGCCAATACATAGGGCTAGATTCTCTATAGTATCGCACTAATCAGGAGTGACTTTCCGTACACCTATACCAGTGTTAACTGACTTAATAGCCACCACTGGCTGTAAAAGGTCGCGAAGCTGAGTAGTGTTATACTTACCTACAGCAGCGCGTGTGCCATATAGCTGAATTGCGTCGTTAAAGCCCGCAACCTTATCGGCGGATAGGCCCTGCTTACACCTAGTTAAAAGAAGCTTCCAGGTCAGATCACTTATAGAATCACTACGTAGCTCTATAAGGGCGGTCCTAAATATAGAGCTCTCAGCGTCATCACCGCCCTGCCGCATAACTTGATCTAGGACAGCAGTTTGGTCAATTGCCTTATAGGCTTCTTTTCCGTAGCTAGCAAGCTCTAACGGCCTAGCGGGTAGATTGCTGTATAAGGCCGCCTAATTTATAGGGGGAAGCTGATGAAAATCGCCTACTAGTAAGATGTTTAAGCCTCCGAAGTAGTCGTTGTTACGCGCAGGGTAGATCTAACGGAGGCGGCGATCGATCCAGGCCAGATGTACTTGCCCGATCATAGATTTCTCGTCAAGGACGAGATAGTGAATATCCTTAAAAGCCTGTTATAGAGGCATAAGACTGGCAGCAGGCAACTCCTTAAACGGGCAATTCACTGGCAACCTTAATAGATCGTATATAGTTCTGCCGTTAATATTAAAGGCAGCTACCCTAGTAGGGGCCGCTCGAGCCAATGGCATTAGCTTGCCATTAGCCCTTGCCATATCACAGAGCGTAGTAGAGAGGACAGTAATAAGATGTGATTTGCCAGTTCCTGCCTCTCCATCAATATTAATCCGCAGTGGGGAGGGGCTAAGGCCCACTTGGATCTGCCTATAGTAATTAACTACAACGTTATAGATATAACGCTGGCCTGGTTGTAAGGAGGACAGAGTTACTATTTAGAATAGGCGGCTCTATAGTAGAGGCTATAGCCATGCTTCCTGCTAATAAGTCCTCTTATTAAGCTGCGGGTACGTACCCCAATGTGTACTCTAGTCGTAGTTACAATTAAGCTCTCTATCACCAAGCCTGTCAGGATCCTCAATTTCAACTCCGTTAGTATTTTAAACGCGGGCATGTAGGGCCTTAAAGGACTGGTATAGCTCTAAGTCGTCTACGAAATCGCCCTCAAACTTATTAATATTAGCAGTTTCGCGATATTCCTCTAGTTTCCGATTGTAGAAGTAGTTGGGCGGGTGCTAATAAGAGTTAACACAAGCCTAATAGGAAGCTATATAATCAGGGGCCCCGAATCTATTAGTATAAGTAGCCACTTCCTCGTACTCCCTCCACGGATAATAAAGAATAAGCTTTACACGGCAGAACTTAGGATACTATGGATAGAAAGGATCGCCCTTATATCACGAAAAGTACGATATAACTTAAGGCCTTGCTCTTGGTTGACGCTTGTAAGTAGAGTAATTAAAATAGAGTAGAAAATTAAGGAAAGTAACGTCCTCTACCCTATCTGGACGGCGCTTATATTTCTTATAATCAGACAGTCCGTACCCTCTCAGTTGCCCATTATTAAGCTTATATATAGCGCTTCAATTATCCTCCTGGCGGCAGTCTAAAGTTACTACATTCCTTGAGCCTTCGGAAAGTGGAATGTCAAGAAGTAGATGGCATACCTCCTACGCTAACCAATCGCGTTCAGCAATAAGCTTGTTTATAAACTTAGCTACTACCAAACTAAAGGCATAAAGACTGTTGGCGTGCGGCTGTACTAATTAGAGTAACTCCTGGTAGGAAGTCAACTTCTTCTCTTCCTTGCTGCAATATTTGCCTATATAGTTGACTATTACTAATATGCTTATAGCGGGCGACGTATTAATATTTGCCATCCACGCTAGTATTATAGCTGCATTGTAGCTATTAAGAAGCTTATCGTTGCGCTACAGACAGAACGTCCAGTGACATAGATTTTAATCCTTTGATACAGCAGCCTCATTACAGAGAGAGCGTGGAAAGTAGAAGCGGCACTCCTTTACTCTAGCGGAGCCTTTCTTCAATCTTAAGCAGTAAGACTCAGTGCAATTACGGTGCCGTTAAAATCAATTAAGGCAGGCGGTAAGAAGCTTATTAGTGTTAAGCTATTCTTTATAGCCAAGAGTAGAAGGATGTTAAAGATTAGAAGGCCTAGATTAATCAGGATTTATTACAGATATAAAAGCAGCCCAGTGCTTAGTAAAAGCCGCCCTTAATTCACCAGTTAACGGATCTGGCCTTGGGGCTATTAAACTCCATAAGAAGCTATATATATGGCCGCTACCTCGTACCTGCTACTTATATTGGGACTAAAAGTCAGTGCCATTAAATAGACCTATAAGTATGTGCTTCCTAAACAGATCGAAGCGGCGGTACAGCCAGTAAGCAGCAATATGTGGGTTATTGTTGAGATTCTAAGAAGCAATCCGGTAGCGCTAAGCCTTATTAGCAGCCTTATATTCGTCAAATCGAGGCATATAAGAGTATAGATCATGCCAATATAGATCAGCAGCGCTAAGTGTGAAGAATAAAAACCCGCTCTCAATATTTTTAGTATAAGCCGTAAGCTTATTTCTCTTCTGCTTCCAGTAAGGCCTGGTGCCCTTAAGCTTCCATACATGCTATATAATCTTGGTCAGAATCTGGTTACCCCTACTACCATTTATAAGATCACCGAGCTTATTTAAAGATAGACCATTCTCATCTAATCGGCTGCAAAGGAAGCGGGTGGCGTTAAGGGCTTGCTCTCTCATAATCCGATTAAACACGTAGTAGCGAAATAAGGGATGGCGGCCAAACCGACCGTCCTAATACTTAAGCATATGCTTGGCGTACGCAGCCAGGGTAACTGTACGGCTTTATAGCATATCAAAGTCGGCCTTGCCACAAGGAAACAGAGTAGGAAAGGCGCCACGCATAATAAAACTAGCTGATCGCTTAGAGAGAGGTGTCTGCTATATAATAGGAACCTCTAGCCCTGCTTGTAGGTCTTGTTAGTGTTAAACCTTGTGACCTAAAAGCTCCAATTCATTAAGGTTAGGCACTAGATTAGGAACCAGAGTATCTAGTACGTTGTTATCAAATTCGCCGTCCAGTATATTACTGCCAAGCTCGGCAGGTAGAGCAGAAGGACGTTGCACAGGAGCAGTAAGGTGAGCCATTAGGCCACTAGAATCAGACTCTAACTCTAACTCATTAATATAAGGTAGCTGCTCTAATATAGAGCCGTTTTCGGGTAAGCTGGTAAGCCGGGTGCTATATATTTCAACATTATAATAATCAGGATGATTGACCTTCAGAAAGTAAAGCCACTGTGCTATAGCAGAGCGCCTTACAGTATACCGCTTGGTAAACCACCGACTTAGGTATTCGCTACCCTCTACTACCGCAGGCCTCACGACAAGTATATCAAGTTTAGTAGGTAGCCGTGGCAGCTACCTCTAAGTCTTTAGTGTGTTCTGGCCAAAGCAGCAGACGTGGCCAGTATAGCGATGTTGCTGGCCGCGTACACGCACGACTTGCAGATAAACATATATACGCGCAATCAGAAGCTCCTCCACCGCGGTAAATATAGGTAGGAAGCCAGGAATAGGCCCTGGATCGAGCCCGTTGCTTTCACCAAATAGGGGAGGAAGGGTTGGATCCTTAAGGGTATCAGCGTCCTTAACGCAGGCTTTACATACACCTATATTATCACCCTCCGTAGCTAAGCCCATTTGGAACCACCGCTCCTTGCAACAACTGCATATCTCCATACTTCTAGCCTGTAGTATACTCCTAAACTTCTTAATTCGCTCCCAGTCCACAGCCAAAACAGGCAGTGGTGTGGCCGTAGTTAGAGCTTGCTGAGAGGGAGCTTACTAAGAGGGAGCTTGCCACAAGGGAGCTTGCCGCGAGGGAGCTTGCCGTAAGGAAGGTAGTATTAGCGGTAGAGTAGGCATAGGAGCTAGTTCCTGCAAGGACGCATTTAGGCCATTTAGAGTACCTCTTCTACTGCACGGAGCTTCATCTGTAGTATATAGCGGAGGAGTGGGCAAGTGAGCTTCACCCCGCCGATCAAGAATACGGTGCTCCCATTATATTGCCCTGATTGTCTTCCGCCATTTAGCTATTTCAGGGGTATCTTAACTATTCTGGCCGCAAGGTAAGAAGACGTCCTCAGTATCGGTTTCAGGTAAAGCATTTCGCTGGCGCTTTATAGGACGAGTCTCAGTAGAACCAAGCTCTGCTTTCCGCCTATCTAAACTATATTTAGAGCCCTAGGAAAGTAAGTAAAAGTAAAAGTAATATATAGGGAAAACACGCCTTTAACCGACACGATTGACATTACTTTAAAAGCTTAGTAGATAGGCCGTTTTTAATAAAATTAATACGGGGTTGTATTGAACAGCACTTGCTGCACTTAATTAAAGCAGGTTCAACCATAGTTAAGACGCGTATAGTAGTATTAATAGGATGTTAACAAAAAGGTCAATTTGTTGATAGTAAGATCTTAAATATTTTGATGTTCGTCACGTGTATTCTGCAGGTAGATACCGCCCGCGACTTTTTTTATAACCAATTAGAAGCCGGCTTGGCAGAAGTTTGAAAATTGGAACACCTGAAAGTATAGACCACTCGTACCTCGGGTCAATAATGCACGTGCTCCATGCACGTGACTCGTGCACATGACCCACGCCTTTAGAGAATACAGATTATCTGACACACCCCCTTAGCTTCGAGCTCTTTGAGGTCAAAGCTAGCCACCTTCTCGTGTCCGTCAATGAGTTAATTGGACCGTAATTTTATCTGAATCCTTCTATCTTGCTCTGATACTGTCCCTTAGGTCCTCTAGTTGCTTCTCCTTATTTAGCCGCTCTTTAATATCCACCATTCCAATTATATTAATGAAGCTTTAAAACCTCTGCTTGGGTAGGGCCTTCGTAAGTCTATTAGCAATTATCTCCTTTGTTACTATCTATTGAAATTATACTTGTCTCATTGCGTATTCCTAATATAGCCAGTGTTAATGGATGTTAATGTGTCGGAGCTTCGTGATTAGCTTTACCGTGTCTTCTGTAATTAGTTAGAGCGTCTGGGTGTTGTTATATTTAATAATTAAGGGCTTGTTTAGTTGTAACGTTATTACTTTAAACAACCTACTAATAAAGATAGCTTCCTTTGCTGTCTGTAATAGGGCTAATAACTCGGCTTCTGTGCTTAATGTTATAACTGTACCCTGCTTGTTTGCTCTCCAGGCGATTGGCCCCCTAAATAGCTTTATAATGTATCCTTGCGAGCTCTTTCTGTCGACGGAGTTGTCCGCGAATGATGCATCGCTGGTATAGATAAATGATTGCGCTTTACCTCTACCGTCTCTTCCGTCGTCTTGTCCTTTGTCGCGTATTCCTTTGTCTCTCCCTCTACCGTTTATTTCTTCCTTATCTCCTCTATAGCAGATTGCTCTGCTTCTCGTGCTATATAGGTATTGGATGACTCTGTCTGCCGCTTAATAATGCTCTTGGCTTGGGTCCTAATTGAACCTTGCCAGCCTTAATACTGCAAAAGCAATATCTAGACGCGTTGTAGTGGCTGTATAGAGTACTAAACCCAATTTTCTCTGATATAGCATTGTAGAGGCTGGTAGGGATATAGGACGGACTAATAGGTCTATATTAGGGGACGGACGCGTCAGACGGATCAATTAGTGATTGGTAGGGAGGAGTTCTAATTCTGCCATTAGAGTATCTGGAAGACGCCCTTTGAGATCTATCTTGTACTGGTTAGCTATCTTCTCGATATAGGCTTCCTGGGATAGCTATAGGAGCCTCTGGCTATGATTATATAGTACATAAATTCCTAGGAACCATTTTAGCTCGCTAAGGGTACTTATCTGGTATTTCTTGCTTAGCTCCTTAATTGCTTTTTAAGCTTTCTTCTCGTCTATCTTTTAGTAGCAGAAGACAATATTATTAATGTAGAAGAAGACGACTATTCCACCTTTTAGCATAATACACGGCTTTTGGGGTACCTCTTTGAAACCCAATTCTGTTAGCGAGCTTGTGAGATTCTTCTGCTATAATAGTGGTAATTATCGTAGTCCGTATAGGGCTTTTCTTAAGCGCAGTACTTTGTCTTTCTTTCCGTTATTGAATCCTGGCGGTAGCTTTATATAGACGACTTTGTCGAGATCGCAATGGACAAATGCATTAACTGTATCTATCTGTGTCATCTCTAGGTCGAATTTTACGGTAATTGCTATAAGGGTTTGGAAGGTTGTATTAGCTAATATAGTAGCTCTTATAGGTAGGTCTCCTGGAGCCTGTTGATTTCCGCATATAACTAAGCGTGCCTTACATTTCTGAAGGAATCCGTGCTTATCCGTCTTGTAGATAAATATCCACATTGAGCTAAGGATCTACTGTCCCTTTATGTGCTTCTTATCTGTTTCCTGAAATAACCTTATTTGATGATGAGATTGGAGATAGGCTCGTTAAGCCTCTTGGAACTAATCTTAAAGAGGATGCGTATTAAGGTCCTTAATTAACTAAGGTGGCGGAGGTAAGTTCTTCCTATGTAATCTGATATTACGTGTTCTACCTAATTTCAGCTTGCTATTATTAAGTCGACTATTAAGGTTGAACTTCCTTCCTGCTATGAAGGCGCCATGATAGGCTAAGGTGATCCTTTTGGTAATAAAGTCTTTAAGCCTATTATCGCCGGCTTTCTTGAACGAGTCTTTAACCAAGTTGTTAAACACCCCCTAAGTGTAAAACCTATCTTTTACTCGGTTAATAGTGTCCTAATCAGTATCTGACTTTGTAGGATACTCGACGTAAAAGGCATATGGAGATTCTTCGTCTTCTTTTATTGGAGGTGGCGTATAATACGCGTCTTTGAGAGCTCTTGCAAGCTTAAGATCTGCTAACTTATTAAAGGTTTAAACTGGCTTATTAACGTTGTTGTCTTCCTCTTGAATTGACGGTTTAAATACTTTGTTATTATCTTCTAGAAGAACCTCGTTTTTGGTTAAGGTCTTAGGGAGTTAAATCTTCTTAATTAGCGTATTTAATTTGGCGTGTAGATCCTTTGAGATGTCCGTTCGCTTGCTGTTAAAGAACGTCTTTTCGTTAAAGATGACATCCCTAGTAGAGATGATAATACCTTTGTGCGGGATCCAGATCCTGTAGATATTAGTAGAGTTATAGCCAATAAGGTAGCCGATATAGGCTCGCGGATCTAGCTTGCTTAGTCTTTTCTTCTTTAGCTAGGCATCCAACGTTATTGCGTACGCCCTATAGCTATAGGCTTTTAGGTGCGCTAATTGTGGTTTTCTTAATCTCCTATTTGCTAGGTAGGTATAGAACCTTTTATATGGCGATTTCCATCCATTGCTTTCCCGTGGCGTTTGATCTTAAAGGTAGACTGTATAGTTGACTATCTCGTTCCATAGGTTGTGTGGTAGATTGGCAGTAATTCTTATTGCACGTCCTTTTTTAATGATTACACCCCCTAAGCGTTTGGCGGTACCGTTCTGTGCTTAGGTATGTGGCGCCGAAGGCTTGAAGGTAATCCCTTAGGTCTATAGCTATTTAAGGGTTCTCCTTCTCCCTAGCTTATTATCTGACCTAATGGTGTTGACCTTAAGGTTATACCTTAGATGAATCCATTGGATGAAATCTTTAAGTACTTATAGTGTCTCCTTCTCCTTGCCATGCGTTGTTATAAAATATGGGAAGGTTCTTCCTAAGAAAGTGTTATAGATAAATATAACTTATATAAATCCGGCATGCGCTTCCTTAAGGTTAGTCCAGTTAATATAGAGGTTAAGAAAGGGTTTATTAATTTTCTGTTTTAAGAACCTTCTTGAGACCTAACGCTTGATTTTGGCGAGACTGTAATGTTAATATTCTGTCGTCTTTGGGCCTCAAAGCTTGACTCCTAAGGCGTTAAGACCTAAATAATGAAGGCTTATAGGTCCTGGATGACCTAGACGTAGATGCTATAGATGTGCATCTCCTTTTAAATCTGGACGAGCGTCTCTTGATGATGCTCTGCGCTTCTGTTGGCGTAGCAGTCGGCTTGTATTGAACGCTAATAGACTTCCTAGTTGGACGTATTTGATAGTCTGTTGTCCGTGACGTTCTTCCATTTAATATAGAATTATGTTGTCCTTTTGAACTAGAAGATTGTTCTCTCCTTTATTGTCCTAGTAGTACCCTCGTTTTTGAAGTAGACGGAACGACACTAGATTTATATTGAAGTCTATATAAAAGGCAACGTCCTTAAGACGTAGGATTCCCTTGCTCTTGTCTGGTTTTATAACTTGGATAGTAATATCGCCGTAACCTAGTATAGGCACTTCTAAGCTGCCTGTGATAATATATTTGTGTCTTGGAGCTTTCCTGAAATTGTAGAAACGAGAGAGGTTATTAAAGATATGGAGAGTGGTTCCTGAGTTAAAAATAGTTAATAGCTTTAGTGGATGGAGTTAACCGGTGTAATATGATTCTAGGAATATTGTATTGGCTTCTCCTTTAATCTTCCTAACTGTCTTCTGACTTTCGACCTGTTGTTGTTAAGCTTTATTGATATTTGATTCCTTAAGCTTAAGTTATTTTACTTAGGCAGCTAGATCTTTGTTGTGTTCTACCTTTTTACGCACCTTTTTTATGCGTGTACCCTTAGTATTAAATCCCTTAGGCCTTTTGCACTTAAATAGATACCAACAGTTAGAAAGGGTATGTCCCCTTATATTATATGCTAGGCATTTTAGGTTCTTTGACTTCTTAGAAGACGTCTCTTTAGTTAAATTTGTCCCTGCCCTTTTTTAACTGCGAGATAAGCTGTTCCCTCTTCCTTTTTGGACTTTAGCAGCAATAGAGATATCCTCTTTGGACTCTCCTATGAAGTCTATATTAAATGCACTCCCTCTAGTAGTTAAGGATGGTACAACCTTTAAAAGGTTTGTGAATGCTTCCTATAGCTCTATTGCTACTTTACGGTATTCTGACGAGTGAGCCTTTTTGGTATTATTTACCTGTTTGGTGTATATAACAAAATAGGTTTCGCTTATAGGTCGTATTGCATTTGCAAGGTCTATTAGCTAGATCCCATTGGTTATTTATAGAAGACCGTACTTCTCTGCTATCTTTATCGCATGCTCCCATCTGTTAAGCTACTGGGTAATTTTTGCCTACTTAAGTCCCTTAAGTGATTCTATATACTGCAGTTATACCTTCCTTATTATAAAGTTCTTTGAGGGCTTAGTGTCTTCTTTTAACCGAATTAGCCATTTCTTGACTGTAAGGGAAGGGTTAAGCAGTAGCTTCTTCTGGATTAATACTGTGGATATGATCTGGGTGTGTATCTATTATAGATGCTCTTTCTGTTTTAGGAAGTACTTTATGTCCTAGTTATAGTATTGTCTGCTGTTCTTGTACGCTCTCTGTTGGTTCGTTAAAAGCTGTATATATAAGGTTGCATTCTTATTAAAATCTGTGACTTTTGGAAGAGGTGGTTTTTTAAGTAGACCTTCTTAAGGTGCTTCTGTAGCTGGGTTAATGTGGGCCCAAATTTGCTAATTTATGAGGGCTTATAGTTGCCAGATCCATTACTCCCAGTCTTCTAGTTTATTGAGGATGATTGTAGTCAACGAACTTAATGTTAGTGGAGTCATTTTGACTAATAGGCAGAGGGGGATTTGAGATGGTATTTTTGTTATTAGGATCGTCCTTGTTATTAGGGTCGTCCTATGATGATTAAGGTAGGATTTCTTGTGGAATCTTGTGGAATCTCGTCGAAGACTTGTCTTGTGATAATTGAGGTGGGATTTCTATTAGAGTCTGCGTCTTAACGATGAGGTGTTAGAGTCTAATGATAAGGTAGAATTTCTTTAAACGATTGAGTAATAGCTGAATAGCTTCTTAAGTTGGCGGACCGGGCTTATAACTATCACGAAGTTCGTGTAGAGGGGTTTATTGATGAAATGGGTTGATTGATTGATTGTCTTGACTTGATTGTTGATTGATCGTCGATCCTTGTGAGCCCCTTGGGCTCTAAGCTCAGATAAAGAGATTTACAATGCACGTGCTCCGTGCATGTGACTCGTGCACGTGACCCACGCCTTTAGAGAATACAGATTATCTGATAGGTATCCTTTACCCTTAATTAGCAAAATCCAAGACAGGATAGGCAACGCGAAGATCTTTACAAAGATAGATCTAAGATAGGCGTACTATTAGATTAGAATCAAGGAAGGCGACAAATAGAAGGCAGTATTTAGGTCAAAGGAAGGACTATATAAGCCATTAGTTATGCAATTCAGGCTTATAAACGCACTAGCAATGTTCTAAAAGCGAATTAATAGTGTATTAGGAGAATACCTAGATAAATTTGTTATAGTATACCTTAACAATATTATCATCTACTTAGAAAGTAAGGAAGAGTATAAAGAACACGTTAAATAGGTCTTAAAGAGACTATAAGAAGAACAGATGCTAGTAGCAATTAAGAAATGCAAGTTCTTTACTAGGAAGACCGATTTTATTAGATTTATTATCAAACTAGGCCAACTTAATATAGATCTAAAGAAGATCAAGGCTATAGTAAATTGGCAGGAACTAGAGAACGTTATATAGTTAAAATCATTCCTAGGGTTTTGCAATTACTATAGAAGGTTTATAGCGCAATGGTTATAGGATATTAAGCTATTTACGCAGTTAATAAAGAAAGAAGAACCATAGGTATAGGGAAAGAAGTAATAAGAACTATTTAAGAGAATTAAAGAGTTATTTACCTAGGAGCCAGTTCTTAAGATCTATCAACCAGGTCTAGAGACGGTTATAGAAATAGATGCGTTAGACTTTATACTAGGAGCGTACTTCCTATAGAAATATCAAGATAGATAGCACCTAGTGGCATACTATAGTTAGAAGATAACACTACTAGAGTTAAACTATAACATCTACAACAAGGAGTTATTAGGTATAGTTGCAGTACTTAAGGAATAGAGAGTATTCTTACAAGGCACTAAAAAACTATTTATGGTTAAGATAGACTATAAGAACTTTATAGGATTCCTAATAACAAAGAAACTCAACTAAAGACAGGTTAGATGGGCGGAAATACTTATAGAGTACCATTTTGAAATTCAGTATACTAAGGGTACAAACAATACACGAGTAGACGCTCTAAGCAGAAAGGCTGAACTATAAAGTGATAAAAAGCTATTAGGAGCTTTATTGCAAAAGGATTAAGACGGATTAATTAGGTATAATTATCTAAAAATTGTAGTAACTAAGGAAAGTCAGATCCATGAATTACTAGAGAGTAATTAAACACAGAAGATTTAAGAAGCATAGGTAGAGGATCCAAACTTAGAGCAATATAAAAATAGAGAAGTAATGTATATACCTAAGTCTATTATAGAAGAATTTGTTAAGGAATTCCATAAGGGAATGACATAAAAATACAACGGAGCTATAGGCTTAGTGTTAAGACTTTAAAAAAAGTATATTATTTAAGGAATCTGGGGACTAGTAAGATAAGTTACTAAGAAATATCTAGATTGCTAAAGAAATAAACTAATAAGGTATAAGCCGTATAGAGGGCTATAACCTGTTAAAACACCAGGAAGACTATGGGAGGTTATATTATAGGACTTTATTATTAAGTTACCAAAGTTAAGAGATTCTATTATAGGACAAGATCATGACGCGATTTTAGTAATAGTAGATAAGCTAATAAAGTGGGGATACTTTATAGCATGCACTAAAGAGATATTAGTAGAAGATGTCGCTAGAATCTATATAAAGAAAGTGTTCGCAAGATATAGAGCACCAGATAAGATTATATTGGACAGGGATCTAAGATTTGTAGTAGTATTTTAGAAAGTATTTTTAGCAGAATAAGGAGTTTGCGCAGCAATATCTACAGCGTATTATTTGTAGATGGACGGACAAATGGAAAGACTAAACTAGACACTAGAATAGTATCTAAGGCATTATATTAATCACGCATAGAATAATTAGGTATTGTTACTACTAGTTATATAGTTTGCATATAATACAACACTATAAGAAGGAATGGGGATATTACTATTTAAGGCAAACTATGGATATAAGCTAAGAATATTATTATCGCCATAATAAGCAAAAAAGACAAGTAGCACAGCTAAATAAAGAATAGAGATATTAATAAATCTTTATACAGACCTTAAAGAAACAGCTAAACTAGTATAAGAACGAGTAAAAAGGTACTATAATATTAAGAGATCTAAGGGACTAAATCTTAAGGAGGGGGATAAAGTATAGCTACTATATAAAAATTTCAAGAGTTAATAACTAAGTAAGAAGTTAGACTATGTTAGACTAGGACCTTTTAAAATTAAGCAAGAAATTTTATTGGTTATATACAAGTTAAACCTACTAGCTAAAATGAAAATCTACCCTATATAATATATCGCAATGCTAGAGCTAGTATACGGGAATGTTAAGCCACCAGTCTATAAGGCAGACATATATAGAGGATAAGAAGAAGATAAATAGCAAGTTTTAAAGATTATTAATTATAAGAATATAGACGACGAAACATAGTATGAAGTAAAGTGGATAGGCTATAGTAAGACTACCTAGAAACCACTAAGCAACCTAAGAAACGCTATGGGAAAGGTATAGGAGTATTAGAAGAAAGTAGGTTAGGCAATATTAATAAAGAGGAGTTGTAAAAAAACGAATCGCCTAAGGGGGACCTAAGAGGAGCAATTGCCAAGCTACTTGGAGTTATTTCCCTTATAGGGGGAGAGCCAGCCCTTTTATTACCTAGTTTATTAAGACCCTATTAAACTAGTTTTTACTCCTTAGAACAAACCTTCTTATGGACACATTTAAGACGTTAAAGACGAGTATAAGCTAAACGTTAAGCTTTAAGAACGCGTACGGACTTTTCTAAGGTATATTAAACCTTAAGTAGCGCGGAGGCCAGCTCACCATTAAGCTTTATAGTGGTAGATTAAATACAAGACCCTATAATAAGTTACTTAGGGAACTTAAAGACTATTAAAAGTTATAGGACGCGCACACTTAGCGTTAAAGATAGAGCGAACGTTATAGGATAATTAAATATTTACTTTAGTGCACTTAGAGCAAGAGGAGGGTTGTTAAGACAAAGGACTTGCTAGCGCAATATAAACTAACCCCTTTTTCGCACACCTTAAGTAAGGAGTTGCCATTACTTTACCTAGTAACAGTATGGAGGAAACTGTACGAAGGCAACGCTCAACCTAGGAAAGAGAAGAAGAAGCTTTAGGTATAATAAGCAAGGATATTAACTAGACTAATTAAACGGACATTACACCTCTAGTGGACAACTTGGAGATGTTAGGAATCTTTAAGGACAAAGATAAAGAGGAGGGAGATAGTATTATGGACGCTTTAAGTACAATATTACAACTACTTGGAGAAGAGTCGGCGGAAGCTAGTTGGTTAATATAGGTATAGTTTAGGATAGATCTGGTAGAACTATATAACAAGGAATAGTAACCGAGGTCACGTAGTGTTAAACGTATTAACTGTATTAAATGGAAGAAACGTTACGTTTAATATAGATAACACGCACCTTACGTACAAGAGAGGATTTCTTAGGAGTATGGTTATGTATTTAAAGGACCTCAGTCCCTACCATAGATAGTTCTCTCCTTGTAGTGAATCTTAGAATACAATTAGAGTTAATCTGTTAGGCAACCACTCCACCAGTTATTATTACGTTGTTGATTTTATTTATACCTATATACCTAGCCTAATAACAGAACCTACCGTAGTCTAAGCTACAAGGTTCCGTTATACTATTTATTATAAGCAACTAACAAAGCTGCTTGCTAGTAAAATGGCCTATAGTGATTATGCTAGCATAATTAAGAAGGCGCTTAATAAGGATTTGGTTTCGAATCAGGGCAATATAGATTTAAATTTATCTAATTATAGTGATAAGGATAGTAAGGGTGAGTATAAGGATAGTAAGGATCTAAATATACCGCGTGGTATAGTTAAATGGAGCCTATCTGGTACGTCAATTAATAGCTAGAGCCCTACTCCTATACCAAGTATATTAACGCCTTTAACGCCTTCGCGATCTTTGTTAGTATTCTTATTAATATTATTATCTTCCACAAGCTAATCTCCCTTGTCTACACCTGGTGTAGTAGAAAAAAAGGCTTAAAACACTAAGAAAGTAAAGAGGCTAGAGTTAATAAAGCGGTTAATAAAGAACGCGGCTAAGGCTACTAATTAAAGCCATCTGTTAAAGATATTAGCAGTAACAGTAGCTTTAAGCGAGAGTATTAGTGAGGCGGCGGCGACGTTTAAATTATTAAAGACAACGCTGTTGGCAATGCATAGCTCGCCAATTAAGAAGGCTGTGGGCAGCTTTATTTATAATTTTAGGTACCTTCCTACTGTTAATTAGCAACTTGTTTTAAAAGGATTTAAGGTTAAAAGTAGGACCTATATCTTTAATTTACTTACCGGTAAAGCTTAAAAAGGGTATATTAGGCAGCTAGTAGTTAATATAAGACAGTAGCAGTTGTATCTTAAACAATTAGAGTCCTTTGGTAGAGGATTAGAGGTTAGTAGCGAGTTAGAGAATTAGTATAACGTTAATTTTAGCTCTAGTGTAACGGAACCTTGTAGCAAGAACTACGGTGGGTCCTGTTATTAGGCCAGGTATATAGATATAAACAGGTCAACAATATAATAATAACTGGTGGAGTGGTTACCTAATAGATTAACTCCAATTGTATTCTAAGATTCACTATAAAGAGAGAACTATCTGGGTAGGGACTATAGTCCTTTAAATACACAACCATACGCCTAAGAAATCCCTTCGCTCCGTAAGGTACGTGTACTCTATACGCTCTATATAGATTACACAGATTACATAGATTATATAGATTATATTACGTGACCTCGGCTACTATTCCTCGTTATATGGTTCTACTGGATCCATCCTGGACCGTGCCTATATTAACCAACTAGCTTCCGCCGACTCCTTTCCAAGTAGTCGTAACATTGTACTTAAGCTGTCCGTAACATCTGGTCCTTAAGCAGTATAGGTAAAGTAATTAATCTATAGCTAAATAACCTATTATACCTTTTTTAATAGTGGTATTGCATGTATTTTTAGGTACTAAAATGCTAAGCTAATAGATTAATTACATCTGCCGCTTTAACCTTTGTGAAGATAGGTAATATTACTATTAAAAATTAAATATAGAACTTCTAGGATTTCTTTAACTACACCTACGCCTTGCAGCTAGAACACCCTAATACTGCTCCTATATTATATCTACTATATCCTCCCGCCACTAGCTTATTATTTACTTACCTACGCTATTAGAAGCTGTATAGTTATCGGTATTTAAATTATCCTTACTTTTATAACCAGAATCGTCCTTATACGGATCACAGCTGTTCTGGTTTAGAAAGTTATAAACCACCGTTAACGCCTATATAATCTTTACCTGCGTCTTCTAGGTATAGCCTCTACGGCCTTTATCAAATATTAAAAAGCGCGCTTTAAGTACACCAAATATACGCTTAATAACATTCCTTAAGGACGCATGGCGTAGATTAAATAGTTTATACTTATCCTTTAGCCTCTACCTCGCCTTAGCCTACTCTTTAAGATAATATCTAGCCTTTTAATATGGTACTAGGACTAAAGGATCATCAGCTATATATCCGGCGTCTGCTAAATAGTATTTTTCTAGTAGTATATGGAAGCCCCAATCCTTTGCAAAACTAAGCACTTAGCCGTCGTATGCAGAGCCTTCCCACCTAGGTAAAATATACACGAAGTTCATATTAAAATCGCACGCTATAAGCACGTTCTGTGATATCTAGCCCTTCCTATTTCGCCATACTAATTGCTTAGCTTTTAGCACCGAAATAGGCACATGCGAGCCGTTAAGCGCGCCTATACAGTCACCAAAAAATAGCCACATTTTGTCGTCAGATTCGATCCGTTCGGGTATGCAATTAGGCGGCAGTTTAATGATATCTTTATATAGCTTACATAGAGCATTAAGAACTTTATAAAAAGCGCTTATATAGGTAAGTTCTAGTCCTCTATAACTTTAAATATTAACTACCTATAGGCTAATTATATAAGTCAAATATTAAAACTCCTACCTAGCTATTCTTATACTAAGCCCCCCCCAACATATTACTATAAATATCATTAGCTTCTGCTCCACTAATATACATTCCTATAGGCGTAATTCGTATTCATTAACCAGCCGATTAAGCAGCAATTTAAACGTCCTTTGGTCTATATAAGTGAGCGTTTTAATTGCCTTAGGAGGACCATATAATAGCTCTACCATTATTGCCTCACCGCGCAGAGGATTAAATATCTGCTAGCGCTTACTATTTAATATAGGAAGGTTCTTTGCACCGTTAATAAGTATATAAAACAGCACTAGCAGCGCATAGAGGCCTGCGTACACTGCTTTAAATATATAAGGCTTTATAGTTAAGGTTAGTGCGAATCACATAATGTGTATAATTCTTTAAAAAAACATTATAATTAAGGTTAGGTTAATTAAATAGGCCGCCTAGGTGGATATACAGGACCCTAGAGGGTGCAGGTGGAATTCCACCTGTTTAATAGCCCAGGTGGGCAAAATCGCGCAGTCTATACTACTTCTGGCTATATAATCGCGGCAAGCGCAAGGATGTTAAATAGGCCAGGTGGAACATTGATTTCAGCTGCCAAGACGGCCTAACAGGTGGAGGTCGAACAGGTGAGGTAAACAAGCAGCTCCTACCTGTTCGATATTTGATTGACCTGGAAATATCCACCTGTTTGTTCCAGGTGGGTTTTTTAAGCGACGAACAGGTGGGCGCGAACAGGTGAAAAAAAGTTAGTAAACAAGCCCTAAGTTACCGTAGCTTACAATGTTGTTAGCAGGACCGTCTTTCTGTATCCCCCTGGTTGCCGCGGTTTCTTCGTCGTCATTCATGCACCAATAATATATGTTGGCCACGGAGGTAGCTTTACTGCTGAGGTGTCGGACTCCAAACGACTACGGACACCGAAGGTCGAACTAGGGTTATTTTTCTTATGTATATTAGGGCTCTTAGAGCCACCTTAAATAAAACAGATCACTCAGTCAATTCTGTGTCTCTACCTATCAGCTAGCTTATGTCATTTGTCTTAATACCTGCCCAGCTAAAAGTTATGAGCCCGGTAGCCTTCTAAGCACCAGGGAGATCTCAGTGGCCAGACAAATACCACTAAGCCTCTTTGAGCATAGTTCGTCACGAAATATCGCGTCATTTACGCGTAAGCGCGTCTCTTTACGCAACCTCTCTCAAACCTCAAAACAAAAGCCACTATGGCAACCACGGACTCTACCAATCCTCTTTTGCTAACCCAAAAGAACTGGCCTTTATGGTTTCAATTTATCCGCCAAGAAGCAAGTTTTGCACAGATCTGGGACTATATCAACCCAGATAAGACGGAGAACGAAATCAAGGAAAACACTGAGCCAGACATACCCTCGATAGCAGCGGCTCCTGCAGCACCAGCAGCAGCTCCTGCAGCACTGGCAGCAGCTCCTGCAGCTCCAGCAGCAGCTCCAGCGTCTACTAGAACAGCTATACCTGGGTCGTCAAGTCAGCAAGGACAACAAACTCAGCAACCTCTAGAGACACAGAGAATGCTCTTTAAGCTCTACAAGCTCCAACGACAAGACTACATAAAGCGGGAAGAGAAGCTCCATACCTTTGCAGCACTATTACATACCACCATAGACACCAACTTCTTGGGATATCTCAAAAACCTTACTACACCATATTCGATTTTAAGGCAGCTAAAAAAGGTAGCAAAGCCATCTCAAGCTACGCTACAGTAAATAGTATTAGACGATCTTAAGAAACGGAAATAAGGGCCTAAATATCAGACTCTGGAATCCTGGCTTTAGCTTTATATTACTATTATATAGAACGGCAAAGAGCTAGAGGAAGGGTTAATAGAGGTAACAGAAAGCAGCGTTATACAAGCCTTTATCTAAGACTATAAGGAGATCTGTCCAGCTCTATATTATGCCTTTATTCAGAAGGTAGCAAAGAGGTTAGAGAAGCTTAAAATAGTAATAATAATTAAGGAATTTAACCTCCTCTATAAGCATCCAAATACGGGATATAACGCTTATGCTATACTCTTAGGGCAGCCATCTGCAGATCCTATAATATCTACCACCCTAGTACCTTCTCAATCACCTAAGGCAAAGTGCTTTGCTTATAGTTTACCCTATAAGTTAAAGAATTATAAGCAACTATTTCAGTCTCTTTAAGGTCTAAACTTTGTACCAAATAATAAGTATTTAAGAAAGTATTAAAAATGGCTTAAGGTCCCAATAAACAAGCAGTATTACAACAAAAGGCTTAAGCAGATTAAGAAGGAAGGTCCTAGGTCAAGGACATCTATATCTACTTCGTCTACTGCCAAAAAGATTAAAGATCTAGACAGGCCCCAAGCTATAGCGGCTACTATATCAACATCCTTCTTATTATTATTATCGCACGATTACTTAGATCTATTATTAATCAATACCTAGGGGTATAATACTATGGCAGACACCCACTTCTACAATAATATCAGATACTTCCATAACTTCAAGCCAAGCATATCCACAGCAATAGCTGGAGATTCTGGGGCAGAAATCTATAAATACAGTAATATCAACTTAGTAATTAAAGTGGAAAAACAACGCCTAACTTAGTATCTGACATTAAGGAACATAGCGTACGCTCCCTATTTTTATACTAATCTAATATCCGCAGCAAAGCTCTATAGAGTTAAAGTAATTATTAACTAATCTATAAATTATCTGCGCTATAAGGATAATAGAGCCCTATTTACCAACTTTATAGAATACAGAGGTCTCTACCTTATTAATGCCATCGCCTACTTACTACCTCTACTAGATTCTTTAAGACCTCAGCATATAATAAAGTATAGCATTAATGCTTACTATACTATAATATGGAGTTAGTGGATCATCTACTAACTACAGTAGATAGGGTTAAAGTAGTTAAGACGGACAGAGAAAGAACTCCGTACAGTATACCACTCTATAAACTATATGTTCTTAGAAAGATAACCTAGCAAACATCTTATAAAATATTAGCAAAGGGAACCTACCCTTTTAAACATATACACTTTAATATTATTATAGAAGAGGATGGGTTTAATAGAGACACGTATATAGCTTACTTTTAGTATAACTATATAAAGTACCATTATGCTTTTCCTATTAAGAACTATAAGTAAAAGACACTACTCCCACTCTTTAAATTGATAATAGCATTTGCGAAGAAATTTAATGCTTAAGGTATCCGTATTTGGTATATAGATAAGGAGCAAGGTATAGGCGCTAGGGTAAAGAACCTTATACAGCTTAACAAAGGTGTTATTAAGCAATTAACACTATATACCCTAGCTTAAAATGGACCTATAGAGAGGTTAGGGAGAGCCATTTCTAAATAAGTAAGGACTGCTGTTATTAAAGCAAAGTTACCCATAGATCTATAGCCTAAGTTTATGCTTCTAGCAGTATTCCTACTTAATCGAACTCTGTTACGGACAGCTTAAGTACAATGTTACGACTACTTGGAGAAGAGTCGGCGGAAGCTAGTTAGTTAATACAGGCACGGTCCAGGATAGATCCGGTAGAACTATATGACGAGGAATAGTAGCTAAGGTCACGTAATATAATCTATATAACCTATATAATCTGTATAATCTATAACGGAGTAGATAGAGCACACGTACCTTATAAAGCGAAGGGATTTCTTAGGCGTAAGGTTGTGTATTTAAAGGACTATAGTCACAACCTAGATAGTTCTCTCTTTATAGTAAATCTCAGAATATAATTAAAGTTAATCTATTAGGCAACCACTCTACCAGTTATTATTATATTGTTAACTTATTTATATCTACATACCTAGCCCAATAATAGGACCCACTGTAGTTCTTACTACAAGGTTCCGTTACACATTTACTACTAAGGTTACGGTATTAAATAAAGTTAAACAACATGCCACCCAAAGCACCAGTTATAATGCTATCAACGGCAACAACTACCTTAGGATTAGGAGATACCAGTATAGTAGATACGGACTCACAAGTGGTCACAAGAGGTTAGTTATAAGAAATGGTTAATCGCTTATAAGATAATAGTAGGATACTTAAGAAACGCATTGGTGGAATTAGAGTAGTAAAGGTTAAGTCACCATTAATTAAACAATTTTTAGGAGAAAGGTTAAAACTTAAAGGATTCCTTACGCAAATGCACTTTAAGGTTATATAGGAAGGAGTAAAGTTGGCAACACCTATAGATTAAGTAGCGTACGCAGGATTATTCTTAACAGAAAGAGTACTAGAATGGCTTAAACCTTATCTTATAGAAATACAAGCCAGCGGTATAATAACTACTAAGTAAGATATACAATTTATATTTACTAGTTAGAATGGGTTCGCGGAAAGACTAATATAGATATTTAAAGACCCGAAAGCATTAACAATAGCGAAACGGAAGCTTTAAAACTTGGTATAACGTTCTTTAGTAATAGAGTATACGATATAGTTTCAGACACTTGTAATATAGGTTAAGTGGAATAATAAGGCGCTTATGGCATAGTATAAACAGGGACTTAAGGCTAAAGTCCAGGACGTAATTATCCTAATAGAAGATGCGGAAAGTCTATAAGACTTAATAAATTAGTTAATAAAGATTAATAACAGGATCTATTAAAGGGAACAAGCCAAGAAAGGGTAAAACATAGTTCTATAGTTATATAAGGCGTAGAGCACGCATTAGCAAACACAGAGCTAAAAACTATAAAATGGCGCAAAGCTAATAGACCTAAGCGGTACCAAAGAATTCAAGAGATAGATAAAGAAACCATAGAAACCCAGAGGTTAAGGATTAAGTAATTATAGGACTAGGGAGCAGAGGCTAAACTAGGGATCTTAGTAGTAGAAGATGTTTAGGTGGACTCTATAACAAGAAAAATGGGTTAAAGATAGAGCTTGCATAAATTATGGAAGATAAGGTTACTTTACTAGAGACTATAAAGGTGGTTAGAATAACCACGCGGTAAAGGGCACTAGGTTGTTAGAGTATAATAATATAAATATAGGGATATTGCGCGGGATTAAGGAGTGTTTAATTAAACACTTTACGTTTTATTACAATAACGCATACTAAATTTATAAAGACGCTAAGTATAGCGTAAGCTATTAGCCGCAAGAGCTAGAGTTAAGAGGACTTAAAGGAACTAGAGAGTTAGATAAAGAATAAAATTAACTCTATAAGCTAAATTAAAATATTAAAGCAACGTGCAGACAAAGATTAGTAATAATAATAATGGAGTTAGAGTACTTATTAATTAATAGCGACAAGGAAGAAAAGGAGGCTAACTAGGAGCACTTATACCTTAACAATATAATAAAAGCAGAGACTAAACCCACTATAGAACGTAGATTAGTAATAGGTATTATAATACTATTAGATACGGTATCTATTGCTTTATAAGACAGAAGGAGTAATATCTAGAGATAATTAAGTAAGTAGATAACTACTAGTGCTAGCTTACCACTTATAAAAGGCAAAAGGCCACAGGTCTAAGATTCTTAAAAAGAGATAAGGGAAGCTCTAGACTTATAAGACGTAATAAGGATAGCTTAAGAACCCACAATAAATAAAAACTAATGGGAAAGAGTAGTAACTCGGTTTAGTAATAAACAAATAAGTATAGGATGCAAGTTTAAAAACCATAAGTTTAGGGAACGAATAAGAACGTTATTAGGAAACCAAGATTTTAATAAATAAATAAGGACCATAGCAATTCTAGGTGAATATAGTGTTCAGCCTAAAGATCGGAAAGTTAATACTAAGATTAAGAAGTAAGACGACTTTAAGGATCTAGCTATAAGACGCAGAAAATAGAAAACTATGGATAAGTTTAGATAAAGAATTATTATATAGCAAGAGCAAAAGCTAGACAAGAGGTTAGCTATACTAAGTTATATAAGGGATAGAGCACCTGTATAAAGAGTTACTAATAGGCCTAGTGTAGGAACACTTAGAGTAAAATGGTTGGATAAACTAGAACAAGAAGAAGATCTAGATATTCTAGTTAAGTTTAAAAAAAGACACACTAAAGGATATTACGATGTAGCAATAACAAGGTACTTTCTTATAGATAAACTATACACACTAAACCAGTTATACGGAAAGTAGTATAGGCAATGATATAATAATAAATGGGAAGACTTTTATATATAGCTAAATAAAAACGTTGTCTAAGACTAACCTATTACGGAAAAACGCATGAGTTATATTAAAGGAGTATTAATTATAACGTTAAGGAACCTAAAAGAAGGATCTAGGGACTAGAGAAGCGAGCGACAAATCTTAATACCTATAGCAGAAATACTAGTGGTTAAGTTAACTAGGTATAGGTTTAAACTTAAGGATAAAGATAAGCTAAGAGTTAACCTAAGTCACCCAGCGTATTATACGTTATTGTAGATAGCTTGTGTGGATAATATATATAATATACATAGAGCACCAAAAGATAAGAACCGGAAATACCTAATAAGGATATATTGGGCACTAGAAGAAAAACGGTTCAGAAACGCCAAGTATATACATAGATAGCACCTAGTAGAAGTATAGAGTTAAGGGAACCTAATACTTTAACCAGGAAGATTCCTTATAGAAGAATACCTAGATGGATAATAGTGGTGGGACTGCCTAGAGAATACTTATCATAGTATATAGAGGAAAAGAAATAAACTAAGTATTGGCTAAAAGTAGACTAAGTACAAGTAGGATCTAGCAGCTAACAGTTAGGAAAAAGGGAGGCCTATAGGACTAGAGGGAACTAGTAGTAGAGCCTTAAACCCTTAAAGGAATTTAAGAATAATACCTAAATTTATAAGTTAAGTAGCAAGATCAGCAGTTTAAAGCGTTAATAGATAGTAAAGTAATAAGGAACCACATATTACCAAAGGCAGTGGAAAGGATAGGGTTACTATACAGACAAAAGGAACACCTATATCCACTTATAACAATTTTAGGAGATTAGATAGCCTATAAAGGAGGTATTATTAATCTTAAAATAGGACCTATTTAGTTAACTATTAAAGGGAGACTAGTTAAAATGTCTTTTAATATCTTACTGTTAGAAAAAAATAAGGCGATATTAGGAATGCCTTAGTTACAGGAATATAATCTAAAGGTTAATTAGGTTACAGGTTAGGTTAATATTAGAGATACTTAACGGCGTAAAGTACGGCAGTAAACCAAGTTGGTATAGTACCAAGTTAGAGTGATACATAAAGAGACTGAGTGAGGCTTAAGTTATATACCAAAGAGATACCATAAGTATAGTAAAAAGTTATAGTTACTAGAAAGTGAAAAGCTGTTAAAATATACAGCATAGGACTATAAGATAGAGTTAGAACCAGAAATAAGTCTAAAGTTCTTTCCAATCTATAAGCTCACTAAAACAGAGTTAGTGGCACTTAAGGAGTTTATCTAGGAGAACTTATAAAAGGGATATATCAGATTATTGCAGTTATTAGTAGGATATCTAGTACTATTTATCCTAAAGAAAAACGGAAAACTTAGGATATGTATTAACTACAGACAGTTAAATAGCATTACCAAAACAGATAGGTATTTGTTCGTACTAACTTAATAGCACGAGTGAGTCGTATCCACGGGCACGAAATACATGTAGTATCGTATGCTTGTTTGGATGGTGACTGTCGATTATATGAAGCAGACTACGTGGTCTATATACTAAT
>Ga0307507_10001341_pt1 | contig 54996 bp, 20 predicted proteins | sample 7_EM_MG_FD_207223 | JGI IMG/M metagenome (GOLD analysis project Ga0307507, IMG submission 207223) | Populus trichocarpa ectomycorrhiza microbial communities from riparian zone in the Pacific Northwest, United States - 7_EM | ecosystem: Host-associated > Plants > Roots > Unclassified | place... | reverse complement strand
AAACTAGCGATATATACCCTTTCTTCCCGTTTCCTTACCTTCTCTCCTTACGCAACGTCTTGACTTCATCACACAGTTTATATACATAGCTTAATAATATCTACTTCGCTATATATTATCACCACTTATACTTACTCTATGACACTTATAACTAAATATTCATGGTCTTAGCAGTAGACGCGTAGGCACAAGCCTACGCGGATTTTAATAGGTTTCGACTAAATTCTATTATATTAGTGGAATTTAGTGGAGACTAGTAGAAATTAATTAAGTTAGCGGAATTTAGTAGAATTTAATTAACTTGGCAGAATTTAGCAGAATTTAATTAAAGCGTTAGAATTTATCTGTTAAGTATTTTACTAAGACATTCCTACTATAACTAGGCTAGTCCTGTTATAGTACCCCCCCCTTTAGCCAAAGGTCCAAAACAATTTGATTTAGTTAAGAATTTATAACTTATTGCCTTATAAGTGTTATAATATAGTTTAAGCTCTTTTTAATTTAAGTTTCCTGCTATTATATTTCGTGTCTTCGTGTTAGGTAGCAGTTATTTACCTTTATATTATATCTATCTAGCTAGAGCAGGCCGCGAAGAATAGTCTTTATGGAATTCTTTTACTAGGAAAGGCGCGTCGGCCTTAATCTGTTTATAGGTTTCCTAGGTTTATATTTTATATCCTTCCCACTTAATAAAAAGTTTAAATTGTTTAGATTATGTTTTCTATTATATATTATTAATTAAGTTAATAAAGTACGAACTGTTGCCGTTATTAACAATTACGGGAGGTAGCGGCGGAATTTCGCGAGTTATAGGATTATCTCTTAAGGGTTGCAGCAAGCTTACGTAAAATATTGGGTGTATTTTTATTTCAGTTGGCAGTTTAAGCTTATAGGCGTACGGGCTTAGTTTCTTCTTAATTTAGTATAGGCCTACGAACTTCCAATTAAGTTTCTTTAAAGGCCATTAAGTCTTTAGGTTTTGTATACTTAGGTAAGCTATATTACCTTCCTTAAAGTCCTATGCGGGAGCTCGTTCTTTATTCGTATGCCATTCCTATAACGTTTAAGCGTATATTAACTTACTTTGTAACAGTTCCATTAACTACTTTATTTAATCGGCGAAGTTATATGCGTTAATTAACTGGATCCGTTTAATCATGGGTCCTATTATGTTAATATTAGGTTATGGCTTGAATCCAAGTTAAGGGTTTTGTCCGTAGGTTATATAGAACAGTATTACGCCTATTAATATATTTATCGTATTATTCGCAGTAAACTTAGCTAAAGGTAGCCATTTTTCCCAGTCGTCTTGCAGGTAGGAGTAGTATATTTATAAGTATTATTCCATAATTATGTTCGCAATTTCCGTTTAACTATCTATCTCTAGATAAAACGTAGTTAAGAGTTATATTTAAATGCTTAATTGTTTATATAGAGCTTGCCAGAAGTCTAAAACAAACTGGCTTCCGTAGTTGGATATTATTATATTAGGAAGTCCGTATAGCTTAAAGACGTGCTTAATAAAACATTCGGCTACTAATATCGCATTAATTGAGTCCATAGGAATTATATATTGCATTTTTATAAGACAGTTAACTACTACTATAATATTCATAAACCCATTACTACTAGGCAAGTTAACTATAAAGTTAATTAAGATATCGCGCCATCTTTACATTAGGATTAGTAGCGGTTAAAGTACTCCTTGCTTCTTTATATAAGAGGTTTTTCTACGCATATATATCCTGCATGCTCGAATGTATTTCCATACATAGTCGTGCATTATAGGCTAGTAATATATTTATTAAACGATCTTATAGGTCTTCGCACGGCCAGAATGTCCTACTATAGGGGAGTTGTATATAAATTTAAGTATCTTAAATTGTAAAGGTTTGGAATTTGGAACTACTATCTTCTATTAATAGTACAATCGATTGTTTTAAATTTTGTATTTAGCAAGTGTAATATCCTTATACTATTGTTTTCTAGTTTGGATCGCCTTTATTATATCTACTATCTATATATTGTTCTTATATTTGTATTTTATTAGCCTACTAATTTCTATTTCCTATTTATTGACTTCTGATTTATTCCTATTAAGTTCCATATCTAGAAATATAAGACGTAGTTTTTTAAAATATTTAGGGGGCAGTAAGATCTATAATTAATTTATAATCCGTTTATCTAAGGCGTTTATAGGTAAGTCCTGTAATCATTATATTAATGCGTTAGGCTTTTAATTAAGTTTGCCCGGTTAATATATAATCTTAAAGTTAAATTATAAGAGGTATTCGGCCCAACGAATTTGGCGCTATGTTAATTATTTTATAGTTATAAAGTATTATAGGTTCTTATAGTCCGTTAATACGCGTATTAGAAATAACAATCCTTTTAGCTTAGGATACTATTATTTAAAGCATCTAATAATCGTAAGTAGTTCCTTATTATATATCTTATAGTTTAATTCGGCAGGGGCGAGTTTCTAGGAGAGAAAGGCTACTAGATATAATTCACTATTCTTATTATATTACAATAATACTCCCCCTAGCACATAATCTAATAAGTCCGTTTTAATAATATATTTAAGGTTAGGGTCGAAGTGAGCAAGGATTGGAGTAGTTATAAAGTAATATTTTAAGTTATTAAAAGCTTGTTTGCATCTAGCGGTCTATTTAAATTTTAAATTTTTCTTTATTAGATTTACTAACGGCTAAATAACTTCTAAAAAGTGGTTAATAAATTGTTAATAGAAATTTGCGAATCCTAGAAATCCTTAAATGTCCTATATATTACTAGGACTTTCCTAGTTTACAATTGCAGTAACTTTCTTAGGGTCCATTTTAATTCCGTTATGGGATATAATTAAGCCTAAGTATATAACCTTAGATGCGTAGAACTTGTATTTCTTAATATTGTATTATAAGCCCGCGTCTTATAAGCGTTTAAGGACTATTCTAATATATTTTCAATGTTTAGAAAGCGAGGACGAGTAGATTAAGATATTATTAATATATACAGTAACAAATATATTAAGAAATTCACGAAGCGTATTGTTAATGTATTACTAAAACGTACTGGGACCGTTTTTTACGCTAAACGGTATTACTAGGTATTTAAAGAGTCCCTATTGTGTATAAAAGGCTATATACTTCTTATCTCCCTTACGTATACAAATTTTATTAAAGACAGCGATTATGTTAAGCTTTGTAAAGTACTATACCTTTACTAATTAGTTAAGCGTCTCTTAAATTAAGGAAATTAGATATTAGTTTTAAATCATAATTATATTTAGAGCTTAATAATTAATATAGAATCTTAAGCCTCCTCCTAGCTTTTTAACGAATAGCACAGGTAAGGCGAATGGAGATTAACTAGGGCAAATAAATCCTTTTTCCAGATGCTTATTAAGGTATTATTGCATTATAAGCAGTTCTTCTTGTAATATGCTATATAGCGGACCGAACTTTGGTGTTATGCTAGGCTTAAGTTCTATCTTAAAATTATGCTTCTCTTAGTGCGGGGCTAGTTGGTCTGCAAATTGTTTTTTAAACTTGTTAATTAGGTCATGGTACTCTTTAGGTATAAAAGGTTAAGAATTAGGATACTGTTTTAGTTCTAGTGCTTTCTTAATATCTTCTGTGGTTATAGCAAAGATTTTATAATCTCATTTTTTTGCTAATAAGATAAAAGGCACGGCCTATATTATACGGATTTTAAGAGGGTTTAATATAATATCTTTACATTCTTTACTATAATTAGCAGTTGTAGATTTATTATATTAGCTTAAGGTTTATAGCAAGGGTAATTTATATTATGTTGAATTTAAATAGTTATATGTTTATAGGGCAAATGGTTTTTTAAGCAATAACTTTAGTAGTAGGTTATATGGAACTTCAGTGTTTCTTTAACCCAGCTAATTAAAGGGTTGTATTATTTTAGCTATCTATATCCGAGTATTATCTTATAGTGCTTTAAGGGTGTTATAAATAGGGAAATGTATTTAAGGTGTTTACCTATCCGCAATTTTACAAAAGCGTAGTGCGTTATTTTGCTATATATTAAGGGTTTGCTATTAAAGCCTTATAGGCCTTAAGGCTTATTAAGTTTCTTTAAATTTAGGCGTTAAGTTTTTATATAGTTTATATTAATAAAGCCTATGCTAGTAGCTCCGCTGTCTATAAGGATTTATACTTTCTTCTATTTTTTAAGTATTTAAATTTCGCCGAGTATATTAAGGGAGTTGTATTATGTATTAGCGCTAGAAGAGCCTAGATACTTATACTCTTCTACTTTTTATCCTAAGGCGCGACTTAGCCCTAGGATGATTTGTTTTCCAAGTTAACTAAAGGTAAAGTGCTTTATAACGTCCGAGTATAATTTATAGCGCGGGTATAATTTAAGGAACGAGTACGGCTTAAAGAATAGGTATAATTTAAGAATTAGGTATAACTTAAGAATTAGAAGGAACTACAGCGGACTTTTTTAAAAGGGTAAGTTTAGTGATGTTTTTAAATATATCCTTTTTTACCGCATCTAAAACATTCTTTATTTATGGCTTATATTTTTTGTTTGTTAGTTCCTAAGGGTATATAGAATTGGGTGGCATTGAGGTCCATAGGGTTGTATATAGGGCTTTTAGGTCTCGGAGAAGGATCGCGCCTTAGAGTATATACTGGTTTTGAGGAGTTTTAAACGCGAGGTATAGTTGACTTTAGAGAATAAGTCTGTTTGTTATATTAAAGGTCTTTATTAATTTGTTAATATATTATAGTAAATTTAGATAGGTTTTTTAGTAGTTCTCTACCTACTAACTAGGCTCTAATCTTATCCAAAATAGCTTGTTAAATGGTAGTAACTCTAGCGGCTTTATTCCAATCCAGTTTACTAATAAGGCCTAAAAATTCCGAAAAGAAGCTAGTGAAGTCTCGGTTCTATTATTATAGGTTTTTAAGTTTAGTAATAGCTGTATATTTATAGCTGGCGTTATTATACGTTTATTCTAGTAGAGAGATAAAGGTTTTAAAATTAACGAAAGTGCTATTGCGGAAGAATAGATCTATGGTTTATACAGCGTTCTTGCTTAAATGAGATATTTTATAGCTAACCTTGCTAGCCTTAGTAGGGTATTAATCGTAGTTTGTTAAGAGTTTAAGACAGAGCTTGGTTATAAAGGGATATAGGTTATTTTGGTTTCTATTAAACATTAGAGGATTAGGGAGCTTTTTAGATTTTGCAGTAGGTACTAGGTTTGCTATAGGTGTAGGTTAAGCTACTATTACTAGTTTAGTATTTGTATTTAACGCGTTAGGTTTAGGTACCGTTATTTTAATTTTATTTATAGGTATTGCTATTAGGGTCTATAATGTAAATGCCTTAACGTTGCGGAGTTCTTCGTAGAGTGCTTCTATTAATTGCTAGTACTGGGCTTCTAGTGCAGCCCGCTACTAAGCTAAGGCGTCTGTAAAGGACTATTGTATTATAGTTAACTGTTCCCTAACTAGGGTTATAATACTTATGGTTATTAAAAGGGATTCGGGTTCGTTTGCCATTTTAATAGTAGTTGTTTTAATATAACGTAATATAAGGGCGCAAAGAGGCTTTGGGGAAGATTTAAAGGAATAATATAAATTCTATCTAAATCTAAGGGCATATAGCTCTTACAGAGTACAAGACGTTGTGTAAAGAAGAGAAAGGAATATAGAAAACTTATAACTAAATATTTATGGTCTTGGTAGTAAACGGGTGGGCATAAGCCTATATAGATTTTAACAGGTTTCGACCAAATTCCATTACATTAGTGGAATTTGGTGGAGACTAATGGAAATTAATTAAGTTAGCGGAATTTAGCAGAATTTAATTAACTTGGCAGAATTTGGCAGAATTTGATTAAAGCGTTAGAATTTATCTGTTGAGTGTTTTACCAAGACATTCCTACTATAACTGGGCTAGTCCCGTTACAAATATCGCCGCCCGTCCCTTTAACATAATAGAGAAAGCGTAATAGTACTAGTGGCATTAAATTCCAACCTTATTGCAACAATTGTAAAAGACCTATAGTTTTATTCTAAGTATATTATACAGTTCTCCTCCAAACTTCTTCTTTTTGTCCAAATATACCTTTATCAGATTTGCGACTTCTTGTGGTAGAGGCTTACCGGTTAACTAGAATGGAGGAGTTAGAGGTGGCGGAGGAGGTAGAGGAAGAGCACCTCTAGGTAGGAGAGCACCTCTAGGTGGAATGGCACCTCTAGGTGGGAGATTAGCGTTCTGGGGGTTTTAATATAAATTAAAGTTGCCTTTTAAAGAATATAGGTTGGTTCTAGGTTTTTGTAGTTAATATAAAATCTTAGCTTCTATCCATACTGGTTCTTCTATACTAATAATAACGGCCTAAATATTACTAGTAATTGGGTTACCGTTCTTAGTAATATATACCCCATTCCTATAGAGGAAGTCTTAAAAATCCTTCCTAAAATATTCCCATAGCTATAAATTGGCGTAGTGTCTATCTTAGTAGAATGGAATATGGTATAGGAGAAAGCCATTAACTTGTTTTACGGTATAAGTTATTGTGTTAAAGGCAAATTCGTCCCAATCTTTATTAATGAGTTTTGCGTACATAGCTACCCCTAGTGGTAAGGAGTCTTTCCAGTTGTTTGGAGTAATTGTAGCCATGTTTTTGGCTTGTAGAGTTGCAGAAAGGGAAGTGTTGTTAGTATAGGGATTGTCGTTTAGTATACGTTCGTGATAAGAATCTACGATTATAGGGCTTAGGACTAGTTCTGGCCTTAAATCGCGAAGACTTATAAAGTATATTGTTCTGCGTAATGGACACAAGAATCTGTAATCTAGGAAAGGCTCAGGACCAGTTCTAACCTTTAGATCCTTAGATTTGTGGAAGAGTTCTATTTAAGGTTTAGGACTAGTTCTGACCTTAAAAGACAGCTTCCTCTAGCACGAGTAGCACTGGTACAGTGGCTCGTCTCTTTTTAGAATACTTTGCTGTTCTATGGTATAACAGTGAAGTTAACCACTAATCAGTGTTAGTATCATAAGGTGATATTACGTATCTACAAGTTGTAGGTAGTATGATGGCTGTTGTTCTTCTTCTTTTAATAATAAGGAAGGGTAAGGAACTTAAGGTTCCTCACCACGCTAGTGCCGCGGCGACACGTAACAACCACGTGCCTTATTCCCGACAATATCCTTATAATTAATAATCTTTTAAACTTTCTATTTATTTTCTTCTTAACCTTAATATATATCTGCTTAATAAACCAGTAGTTTAATATTTCTATATATTAGCTCTAGTATCGCAATATACTATATATTATTATTATTATTTATTGCTTAACGTCCGATTCGGATCCCTGTTGGGCCTACGCGGACTACTCCTTATATACATATAGGGAGAAAACTCTATTTGAGAAAACCCCGTGATCCGTCTCCCCGCCTTTTAGGGCTCGCTTATAAGTCGCCTGCGAGTTACCAGTGGTGCTCTACTACCTTACTTTTTAACCTCCTTGGGAACTACTGCTGCCGTAACAAACCTACGGACGCGCTAGTATTACACACTGTACTCTACTCCTGTAGAGTTATTAGGGGGCGCCTGTTACTCGCCCCTTTGCTTTCTATTGCTATTTCCTTTGCAACCCGGAACTGGTCTAGCACATTTTGGCCAATGAGCCACTGGGTAGCCGCCTTGAGGCCTTTCTGTGTTAAGAGCAGTGTATTATAGTTTTCTGTGCCAGCTGCTGAGAGCATTGCTTCTCGGCCGGTGCGTAAGGGGCATAACAGTATTACGTGTTTTGGTGTCTGTCTTGGCCAGCCACATTCGCACCTTAGGCTACCTACTGGGACACCTACCCAGTGAAGCTAATCTTTTAGTCCTATTATTCCTGTCCTTAAGATAGGTAGTTATATAGTAGAGTTTGACGTGCCTGCTTATCTAGGCCTCTACCCTAGTTTTCTAGTATATTTCCTAATACCTAAGTCTAAAGGCCTAGGGGCTTTCTACAAGCAGTTGGCTGCCACTACCTTAACAGGGGGTCTCACCAGTTCTTTTGGATATCTTATAATGGGTTTGCCCAAGCACTAGTCCGCCCCCCCGCGGTCTGTATAAGAGTCTCCTCCTAAAGTTGGTACGCTTTCGCACGGCTTGGGAGCCTTCTATAGCCTCTAGTTTCACACCTTTTCCATTATTTCCGCCGGTATGGGCATAAGCTGCCTTTTCCAGGGGTCATAACTCCCGTCTTATGTACCTACTGGCGTATTCCTATAAAGGTGTCATGGCTGCATCCTGTAATATAGAAGCCTTGGGTACCTTCTATAGTTGAGGCTAGACCAAAGCCTCCCCTACCTAAGTAACTCCTGTTTGCTCCTTAAGTACGTCTTACCGGTATACCGTCCTAGTGACCGAACAGTTCCGTCTATTAATGTACCGACACGCGCATCCGTTCTCTTGAGCCACATAGTAGTCTTCTCTGGCCAGGACGTGATCCTGCCTGCCTATTAGGTGCACTAGGGGTTAGAGCCTAGCTAAGGGGTAAGGTCCCTAGAGCCAGCAGTAGCTACTACATACTTCGCCCCGCAGGAGACTAGCAGAACTATAGGGGCGCAACTCTCTATATACTACTAGTTCCCGTTTCGCGATGCCTATAAAAGTCTCCTTATGATAGGCCGACTGTGTCTTATAGGAGGGGTTTAATACTAGGTCCCGCGCCAGGCGACCTGCTCTGCCCTCTCCTACTAACTAAGCTTATGTCCCCCCTTTCTATAAGACTGTTGAGTCCTTGTCTAACTGGCCTGTGTTTCCCCTATAGCCTCCCCCATATATATATATTAGGTTGCGTGCACCACGCCTATTAAGACCCTCCTATAAGTCGCCTTATATATATGCATCAGGTTGCGTACACCACGCCTATTAAGACCCTCCTGTGAGTCGCCTTTTAACGCCATGGGGCCGTTGAAGCTGGCCTGTGTTTCCGCTGCCTAGAGCTTTGCCCGTGTTTCCACCTCGTTAAGCCGTCTAGTCGCCGTCGCGTCGCTGTCGCGTCGCTGTTAACCAGGTCGCGCGCACCACGCCTATTCTGAGTTACCTGGGTGTACCGGTATACCAGATAGGCCCTCGTAAAGGGGCCTTAATGAGTTCTCTAGGCAGGGCCTTAACAAGTTCTTCGCGGTGGCCTTGGGGCCTTAATAAGTTTCGTATGAGGTACCTGCGACGCGTTAACTAATAAGTTCTTATAAAAAGAGGTTCCCTACGCCCTCGCCGTATCCTTGCGGTCTTAGAGCTAGTGCAAGCCCAAGGGTGTCCTGTTGTACGCCTAGGGCGCGTCCACGTTGACTGGCTGAATAAGGCTAGTTTCGGGCCTGGCTGCGAGCCAGGTAGATGTATATTGGGTGGTTTTCGTATCCCAGTTTCCCTTGATAGGCCCCCCTAGATGGTAGGACAGGAGCTCTAAGCGGAGGCAGTGAGGCTCCTGGTGTTGTTGAGGGCGATGCTTCGTACGCGTCGCGGGCTTAACACCACAGTCGAACGACAGCGCGCTGTACGCGCTGCGACGGCTCTCTGCCATCGCCTCTGCACTTGGCCATTAAAAGGATCAGTATCCTGATGATGTTTCCACCCGCGGCGACGTGGACGCGTGCAGTAGGGCTTCGCGGGCGCAATATACTATATAGGGTAGATCTTTATTTTCTCTAGTAAGTTAAGTCCATATATAACTTTTAAGGTCTTTACTACAATCTTAAATAATTCTAGTTTAATATAGTCTAACTTCTTACTTAATCATCAACTCTTAAAATTTTTATATAGTAGCTACATTTTATCTCCCTTCTTAAGATCTAGTCCCTTAGATCTCTTAGCGTTATAGTATTTCTATAAGGTTCTTATATAGACTTATTAGATCCTCTATTCTTTTTTTGGCTATATGTAAGGCTATTGCCTAGGTATACGGTAGGGAGCAGGCATGTGACGGGCTCATATAAATGCTTCTAAACCGAAGCTTGTAGATTGCTACTATACAAGAATACTAAGCTAAGGAGAAGAAGAAGTCTGTTAGAGACTGGCAAGATACAAAGGGGTTGCCAAGGCGCTAGTAGTAAGCGAGCCAATAGCGATTTTCCATCCCGGGGATGGAAAATCCTAATTAGTTGGCTCTATAAGTAGTGTTAGCAGAATATGGCAGAATTTGGCAGAATGCCTAAAAAGTAGCAGGTAATGCGCTCTAGCACTATTACATCACCCCCCCTCCTAAAAAAGCCTGCCCTTAGGCTTTGTCCGAGTTCTTTATTATTATCTAGATTGTTATAGTTATCTAACCCTTCCTCCTAGCATTTAATCTAGCTGTCTAGTTTATATGGTGGTCTAGGGAGGTCTGGGTGGGCTAGGTGGAAATCTTATAGCTTATAGGGAGAGTACTTAAAATCAGATACAGGGTACCACTTTAGGTCTTCGTCGTGACCTACCTAGCTCGCATGGTATTTTAAGGTACCACGATCCTTCTTAACTGTTAAGATCTCTTTAACTTCCTATTCCTTGTCCTCTATAATTTAAATTAGCGGTAGGGGGTCATTGTACTATCTAGGTAATAGGTTATCCGCGGCCTTCCGCAGTTAGTCTAGAGAGAAGATAGGGTGGATCTTTATTAACTCTAGTAGCTTAGCCCTAAAAGAATACCCTTCCTCCTTAAGGATTTTGTAGGGGCCAGCCATTTAGTAGTCTAGTTTATGGCTCGGCCTCTAGGTCTTTTAGTTTTTTATTAACACCTATACCTTATCTCCTACTTGGAAGTCTACCTTACGGCGATATTGGTTTATATCGGCCTCTTTCTTCTCTTATGCCCTTTTTATAATTGTTTAGGCAGTCTCCTAGGCCCTATATATTCTCTTAGTAAATATCTGGGCCTCTTTATAGCTAAGGCGTTTGTGGGTTGTCACAGGTCCTATAGGTCTATCCCAAATAAAGGATGTTTATGGCTTGTATCTATAGAGTAACTTAAATGGTGACATTCCTATGCTATTATAAGGGAGCATAAGCTATGCATAGTCCATTATAGGCAGTAGTTCCAACTAGTTGTCCTAGTAGTAGTTAATAAAGGGGCGAAGTTACTAGTCGAGGTACTAGTTTATAATCTTGGTTTAGCCATTAGTCTAAGGGTGGAATATAGTAGAGAGCTTAATCTTAATCCTAAGGATGCGGCAGAATTTATCCTAGAAGTCTGATATAAACTAGGGTCTATAGTTGGAGATAATAGACTTAGGAGCGCTATGGATCTGGTAAATGTTGTCAACGTATATACGGGCTATATCTTTTACAGTTATAGTCTTAAAGCAAGGGAGGGAAACGGCTCGCTTGCTTAGTTAGTTAACTACTATAAAAGCCATATTATAGCCATATTTATCCTTTGGGAGTAATTTAAAGTCCATTATAATATACTGCTAAGGGCGTTTAGGAACTGGTAGTGGTTATAGCTATCTAGGAGTTTAATCCCTAGGGGTATCTATATGTTTACAAGTATAACAGTTTCTAATAAATTGTTCTATATTAGACAGGAGTCCTTACTAATAGTAACAGGGCACTAGTAGTTGGTGGGTCTTATCTTAGCTAGGGTACGCTATAGAGACTTAACAGTGGGCTTTACAGATTAGCTCCGTTTATAGGTTATTAGTATCTAGAACTATAAGCCGTTCTTAGTATAAGAGCAGTCCATCTTTTATTTCTAAATTAGGGTTACCTTCTATAGCTTAGTCGCGGGATTTAGCTATGCGGTTTATAATTAGGATGCGATTAATTAGCCCTATTAGTTTGTCCAGGATCTCTCCTTCTAAGGGTACCAACTTATTTTGTTTAGGGCTTAGTTCCTTAAGGATATATAGGTTAAGCTATTTAAGACGGAGGAGGGCACGTGTCCAGTGCTAAGTATAACGGAACCTTGTAGCAGGAACTACGGTGGGTTCTATTATTGGGCTGGGTATATAGGTAAGAACAAAACAACAACATAATAACAACTGGTGGAGTAGTTGCCCAACAGATTAACTCCAATTATATTCTAAGATTTACTACAAGGAGAGAACTATCTATAGTAGGGACTAAGGTCCTTTAAATATATAACTATACTCCTAAGAAATCCTCTCTTGTATGTAAGGTACGTGTTATACATATTATACATAGCATACACTGCGTATACTTTGTACACTGCGTATAACATTATGTAACTCACTTACTATTCCTCATTATATAGTTCCACTGGATCCATCCTGGACCGTGCCTATATTAACCAACTAGCTTCCTACAACTCTTCTCCAAGTAGTCGTAATATTGTACTTAAAGTGTCCATAACACCATCTCCCTCCTCTTTATCTTTGTTCTTAAAGATTCCTAATATCTCCAAGTCGTCTACTAGAGGTGTAATGTCCGTTTAATTAGTCTGGTTAATATCCTTACTTATTATACCTAAAGCTTCTTCTTCTTTATAAGCGCAATATTGTGCTCGCACCGTGGCTGCCATACTATTGCTTAGTAAGATAATGTCGTCTCTATATTCTTATTGTGTAAAAGCGGGGTTAGTATATATTGCGATAGCAAGTCCCTTATCTTAATAACCCTTGTCTTGCTCGGAGTGCACTAAAGCAAACATTTAATCATCCTATGATATTCGCTCTGTTTTTAACACTAAGTATACGCGTCCTATAACTCTTAACAGTCTTCGAGTTCCCTAAGTAACTTATTATAGGGTCTCATGTTTAATCTACCACTATAAAGCTTAATGGTAAGCTCTTAAGCGCCTTAGATAAGCTTCGTTGTTCGTAAAAAGCAGAGTAGGAGGCTATAGCTGCTTAATAGTGTGCCCTTAAAGCCCATTTATTGGCCTCTGCCTGTCTTCTTCGTCTTAAACATGTTTGTAAAAAGGTCTATTCTAAGGAGTGGAAACTGGTTTAACAGGGTTTATCTAAGCTAGGTAACAAAAGGACTGGCTCTCCTCCTGCAAGGGAAACAACTCTAAGTAGCTCAGTAATTGCTCCTCTTGGGTCCCCCTTAGGTGACTTATTTTTTAGCGATCCTTCTTTATTAATATTACCTAACCTACTTTCTTCTAATACTCCTATACCTTTCCCATAGCATTCCTTAGGTTGCTTAGTAGTTCCTAAGTAGTCTTACTATAGCCTATCCACTTTACTTTATACTATGTTTCGTTATCTACATCCTTATAACTAATAATCTTTAAAACTTGCTATTCGTCTTCCTCTTATCCTCTATATGTGTCTGCTTCGTAGACTAGTGGCTTAATATTTCCGTATACTAGCTCTAGCATTACAATATGTTATATAGGGTAGATTTTTATTTTAGCTGGTAGGTTTAACTTATATATAACTAATAAAATTCTTTACTTAATTTTAAAAGGTCCTAGTCTAATATAGTCTAATTTCTTGCTTAGTCGTTAACTCTTAAAATTTTTGTGTAATAGCTATACTTTATCTCCCTCCTTAAGATTTGGTCCCTTAGATCTCTTAGCATTATAGTACCTTTTTATTTATTCTTATACTAGTTTAGCTGTTTCTTTAAGGTCTATATAAAGATTTATTAACGTCTCTATTCTTTGCTTAGCTATGCTACTCGTCTTTTTTACTTAATATAGCGATAATAATATTCTTGGCTTATATCCGTAATTTGCCTTAAATAGTAATGTCCCTATTTCTTCTTATGGTGTTACATTATATACAAACTATATAACTGGTAATAACGATACCTAATTATTCTGTACGTGATTAATATAATGCCTTAGATACTGCTCTAGTGTCTAGTTTAGTCTTTCCGTTTATCTGTCCATCTATAGATAATACGCTGTAGATGTTGCTACGCGAACTCCTTATTCTACCAGAAACACTTCCTAAAATATTACTATAAATCTTAGATCTCTATCCAATATAATCTTATCTAGTGCTCCATATCTTATAAACACTTCTTTTATATAGATTCTAGCGACATCCTCTACTAATATCTCTTTAGTACATACTATAAAGTATCCCTACTTTATTAACTTATCTACTATTACTAAGATCGCGTTATAATCTTGTCCTATAATAGGATCTCTTAACTTTAGTAACTTAATAATAAAGTCCTATAATATAACCTCCTATAGTCTTCCTAGTATCTTAATAGGTTATAGCCCTCCATACGGCTTATACCTTATTGGTTTATTCCTTTAGTAATCTAGACATTTCTTTATAACTTATCTTATTAGTCCCCAGATTCCTTAAATAATATACTCCTCTTAAAGTTTTAATACTAAGCCTATAGCTCTGTTGTGTTTTTATATTATTCCCTTGTGGAATTCCTTAATAAATTCTTCTATAACAGACTTAGGTATATACATTACTTCTCTATTTTCGTATTACTTTAAGTCTAGATCCTCTACCTATACTTCTTAAATCTTCTATATCTAATTACTCTCTAGTAATTTATAGATCTGACTTTCCTTAATTGCTATAATCTTCAGATAATTATACCTAATTAATCCATCTTAATCCTTTTATAATAAAGCTCCCAATAGCTTTCTATTACTTTATAGTTTAGCCTTTCTGCTTAGAGCGTCTACTCGTGCATTGTCTATACCCTTAGTATACTAGATTTCGAAATAGTATTCTATAAGCATTTCCGCCTATCTAACCTATCTTCGGTTAAGTTCCTTTATTATTAGGAATTCTATAAGGTTCTTATAGTCCGTTTTAACTATAAATAGTTTCTCTATACCTTATAAGAATGCTCTCTATTTTTTAAGTGCTGTAACTATACCTAACAACTCCTTATTGTAGATGTTATAGTTTAACTCTAGTGGTGTTATCTTTTAACTATAGTATACCACTGGGTGCCATCCATCTTAATATTTCTGTATAAAGTATGCCCCTAGTATAAAGTCTAATATATCTGTTTCTACAACCGTCTCTAGACCTAGTTAATAGATCTTAAGAACTAGCTCCTAGGTAAATAACTCTTTAATTCTCTTAAACAGTTCTTATTATTTCTTTCCCTATGCCCACAGTTCCTCTTTCTTTGTTAACCACGTAAATGGCTTAATATCCTTTAACTATTATGCTATAAACCTTCTACAGTAATTGCAAAACCCTAGAAACAATCTTAACTATATAACGTTCTCTAGTTCTTACTAATTCACTATAGCCTCAATCTTTTTTAGATCTATACTAAGTTGGCCTAGTTTAATAATAAATCTAACGAAATTGGTCTTCTAGGTAAAGAACTCGCATTTCTTAATTGCTACTAGCATCTATTTTTTTTATAGTCTCTTTAAGACCTATTTAATGTGTTCTCTATGTTCCTCCTTATTCTCTAAGTAGATAATAATGTCGTTAAGGTATACTATAATAAATTTATCCAGGTGTTCTCCTAATATACTATTAATTCGCTTTTAGAACGTTACTAGTACGTTTATAAGCCCGAATTGTATAACTAATAGCTTATATAGTCCTTCCTTTGATCTAAAGGCTGCCTTCTATTTATCGCCTTCCTTAATTCTAATCTAATAGTACGCCCATCTTAGATCTATCTTTGTAAAGATCTTTACGTTACCTATCCTGTCTTAGATTTCGCTAATTAAGGGTAAAAAATACCTATCCTTTCTAGTAATACTGTTTAACTGTCTGTAGTTTATATATATCCTAAGTTTTCCGTTCTTCTTTAGGATAAACAGTACTGGATATTCTACTAATAACTATAATGGTCTAATATATCCCTTATGTAAGTTCTCCTGGATAAACTCCTTAAGCGCTACTAACTCTGTTTCAGTAAGCTTATAGATTAAAAAGAATTTTAGACTTATTCCCTCTTCTAATTCTATCTTATAGTCCCATACTGTATACTCTAATAGCTTTTCACTTTTTAGTAACTATAACTTTTTTCTATACTTATAGTATCTTTTTAGTACATAACTTAAGCCTCGCTTAGTCTCTTTATATATCGCTCCAACTTAGTACCATACTAACTTGGTTTACTGTCGCACTTTACACCATTATATATCCTTAATATTAACCTAACCTATAACCTAATTAATCTTTAGATTGTACTCCTATAACTAAGGTATTCCTAGTATCGCCTCATCCTATCCTAATAGTAGGATATTAAAAGACATTCTAACTAGTCTCCCTTTAATAGTTATCTAAATAGGTCCTATTTTAAAATTAATAATGCCTCCTCTATAAGCTATCTAATCTCCTAAAATTGTTATAAGTGGATACAGGTATTCCTTCTATTTATATAGTAACCCTATTCTTTCCACTACCTTTGGTAATATGTGGTTCCTAGTTACTTTACTATCTATTAACGCTTCAAACTGCTAATCTTGCCACTTAACTTATAAATTTAGGTATTATCCTTAAATTTCTTTAAGGGTCTAAAGCTCTAACACTAGTTCCCTCTAGTCCTGTATATCTCCCCTTTTCCTAACTATTGGCTGCTAGATCCTGCCTATACTTAGTCTAACTTAGGCTAATACTTAGTTTATTTCTTTTCCTCTATATACTATAGATAAGTGTTCTTTAGGCACTCCCACCACTATTATCCGTTTAGGTATTCTTCCATAAGGAATCTTCCTAGTTAAAGTATTAAGTCTCCTTAACCTTATACTTCTACTAGGTGCCAACTATGTATATACTTAGTATTTCTAAACCGCTTTTCCTCTGGTGCCTAATATATTTTTACTAGGTACTTCCGGTTCTTGTCTTTAGGTGCTCTATATATGTTATATATATTATCCACACAAGTTATCCACAATAGTATATAATATGCTATATATTTTAGGTTAACTCTTAGTTTATCTTTATCCTTAAGTTTAAACCTATACCTAATTAACCTAACCACTAGTATTTCTGCTATAGGTACTAAGATTTATTACTTACTTCTCTAGTCCCTAGATCCTTTTTTTAGGTTCCTTAACATTATAATTAATGCTCCTTTAATATAACTTATATGTTTTTCTGTAATAGGTTAGTCTTAGACAACTTTTTTATCTAGCTACATATAAAAGTCTTCCCATTTATTACTATATTGTTGCCTATACCATTTTCCGTATAACTGGTTTAGTGTGTATAGTTTATCTATTAGAAAGTACCTTGTTATCACTATATTATAATATCCTTTAGTATGTCTTTCTTTAAACCTAGTTAGAATATATAGATCCTTTTCTTATTCCAGTTTATCTAACCACTTTACCCTAGGTGTCCCTATACTTAGCCTATTAGTAACTCTTTATATAGGTGCTCTATCCCTTATATAACCTAGCATAGCTAACCTTTTGTCTAGCTTTTGCTCTTATTATATAATAATTCTTATTCTGAACTTATCTATAGTTTCTTATTTTCTGCGTCTTACAGCTAGATCTTTATAGTCGTCTTGCTTTTTAATCCTAGTATTAACTATTCGATCTTTAGGCTAAACACTATATTTACCTAGAATTGCTAACGTTCTTATTCGTTCTCCAAACTTATAGTTCTTAAACTTGCGTCCTATACTTATTCGTTTGTTACTAAACTAAGTTACTACCCTTTCCCATCGGTTTTCGTCCGTTGTAGGTCCTTAGGTATATCTTATCTTACTTTAAGAATTTTAAGCTTCTTTTATCTCTTCTTAAGAATCTTAAGCCTATAGCCTTTTGCCTTTATTAAGTAATAAGCTAGCACTAGCAGTTATCTACTTACTTAGTTTCTTTTAAATATTACTCCTATTATCTTATAAAGCGATGGAAATCGTATCTAATAGTATTGCAATACCCGTTACTAAACCCTATTTTGTAATGGTCTTAGTCTCTACTTCTATTTCAACTTCTTTAAGGTTTATATACTCCTAGTAAGCTACCTTTATTACCTTATTATTGGTAAATACTTCGCCTGTATTAAATTTATCATCTTTAATATCTAATCTATAAGCTAGTTTGTTAGTTTCTCTAAACTTAGATAACAATAGCTCCTATAGCCAATAGCTTGCGCCGTACTTAGCGTCCTTATAAATTTGGCATGCGTTATTGTAACAATACGCAAAACTGTTAATTAAACATTTTTTTATTCCTTACAGTGCACCGTCATTCCTCTGTATATACGTGCTGTCTACTGGCCTAGTTCCCTTTACCGCGTGGTTACTCTAACCACCTCTATAGTCTCTAGCAAAATAACCTTATTTTCCGCAATTTATACAAGCTCCATCTTTAAACCATTTTTCTTGCTATAGAGTCCGCCTAAACATCTTCTACTACTAAGATCCCTAGTTTGGCCTCTGCTTCTAGGTCCTTTAATTACTTAATCCTTAACCTCTGGGTTTCCATAGTTTCTTTTCCTATCTTTAGGTTTCTTTAGTACCGCTTAGGTCTATTAGCTCTACGCTATTCCATGGTTTTTAACTCTATATCTATCGTTGCGTACTCTACGCCTTATATAACTATAGAACTCTGTCTTGCCCTCTTTTAGCTTGTTCCCTTTAGTAGATCCTATTATTAATCTTTATTAACTAATCTATTAACTCTCTTAGAGTATCCACATCTTCCATTAGGATAATTGCGTCCTAGACTTTAGCCTTAAGTCCTTGTTTATACTGTGCTATAAGCGCCCTGTCGTTCCACTTAACCTACATGGCTAGTATTTAAAACTATGTTATATACTTAATTGCTAAAGTGCGTTATACTAAGTTCTAAAGCTTTCGTTCTACTGTGGTTATAGCCTCTAGGTCTCTAAATATCTATATTAGTTATTCTATAAACCCGTTCTAACTAGCAAATATGTACCGTACGTCCTAGTTAGTAGTTGTCATACTATTGGCCTATATTTCCGTAAGATATGGCTTAAACCACTTAAGTGCCCTCCCCATTAGGAATAATCCTATATAGGCTACTTAATCTAACAATGTTGCTAACTTTACTCCTTCCTATACTACCTTAAAGTGCATCTACGTAAGAAATCCCTTAAGCTTTAACTTTTCTCCTAAGAATCATTTAATTAAAGGTAGCTTAATTTTTACTACTCTAATTCCATTAATGCGTTCTTTAAGTATCCTATTATTGTCTTATAAGTGATTAACCATTTTCTATAACTAACCTTGCATAACCACTTAAGAATCCCTATCATCCATACTAGTATCTCCTGGCCCTAAGGTTGTGGCTATTACCAACGCCGTTATAACTGGTGCTCTGGGTAGCATATTATTCAACTTTATTTAATACCGTAACCTTAGTAGTGAATATATAACGGAACCTTGTAGTAGGAACTACAGTAGGTTCTATTATTAGGCTGGGTATATAGGTAAGAATAAAACAACAACATAATAATAACTGGTAGAGTGGTTGCCTAATAGATTAACTCCAATTATATTCTAAGATTCACTATAAGGAGAGAACTATCTATGGTAGGGACTAAGGTCCTTTAAATACACAACCGTACTCCTAAGAAATCCTCTCTTGTACGTGAGGTATGTGTTATACGTATTATATATAGCGTATACTGCGTATACTTCGTACACTGCGTATAACATTATATAACTCGCTTACTATTCCTCGTTATATGGTTCCACCAGATCCATCCTAGACCGTGCCTATATTAACCAACTAGCTTCCTGCGACTCTTCTCCAAGTAGTCGTAACATCGTACTTAAAGCGTCCGTAACACTAAGCCTTTAGCTTATCTTGTAGTTCCACATCCTGTTCTCTCTAGGTAAGGGCATTAGCCTTAAAATTTTGTCTACTAGGGCGGTATATAATTGTAAAGAAGAATTAGGAGAGTATTTTAGCCCACCAGGCCTGTTAACTGGTAAGCTACTTTATTGTTATAAAATACTTAAGGGCTTTATAATTAGTATAGACTTTAATCTAAGAGTCTGTACTTCCAAGTTCTGTATGCTACTAGGATAGTAATTATATAATAGCCAATATTTCCTTATTATGCACCTTATAGTTATACTTAGCTGGGGCTATTATCTTTAAGAAAAACGCAATAGGGTACCACTTACCATCTAGGTGTAACTATAAGAGAACCCCTACCACCACTTTATCAGAGGCGTCCGTTTCTAGCATTAATTTAAGGTTTAGGTTATAGTAATGGAGAATTAAGGAGGAGATAAGTTAATCCTTTAACTCCTTAAAAGCTTCTATATAATTATCGTTAAAAATAAAAGGCGTGTTATTCTTGGTTAGCTATATAAGAGGCTTAGCTATAACCCTATAGTTATAGATAAACTAACAGTAGAAGTTATAAAAGCCTAGAAAGGACTAGATGTCTTTTACTATATAAGGGGGTTTCTAGTTATGGATAGCCTCGACCTTCTTAGGGTTAACTTTAATTCCTTCTATACTAATAATAAACCTAAGGTACTTTGTTTGTTTTACTCCAAATTTATATTTCTTAATATTAACTTATAGACTTACATTCTGCAGCCTCTCTAGAACCTTCTTAACGTGAACTTAGTGCTTAAGTTTATTATCTAAGTATATAAGAATGTCGTCTAGGTATGCCGTGCAGAATTCATTAAGGTAGTCAAAAAGAACATCATTTATATACCGTTAGTATATAGCTGGCCCATTTATTAGTCTAAAAGAAAGGACTTTATATTTATAAGAACCATAGCGGGTGCGGAATGTTATTAGATCTTCTAATATAGGGTCCATCCTAATTTAGTAGAAAGCTTAGCGGATATTAAGTTTAGTAAAGATTTTGGCTTAGCTTAGACGTGCAAGGGTCTTATTAATTAGGGGGAGAGGGTAGCAATCTTTCTAAGTAATGGCGTTTAGTTTTTAATAGTCAATGTAGAAACAAAGGCCTTTATTAGGTTTCTTTATAAACAAAATAGGGGAAGCAAAAGGGGCCTAACTTAGCTCAATAAACCCCTTATGGAGGTTATCAATTAAGTACTGCTTAGTTACTTTTAGTTCCTCTATAGTTTGCTAGTAAAGGGGGCTGTAGCTTAGAGAGTTGTTGGCCTCTAGTTAAATCTTATAATTATAGGTTTAGTAGGGGGGTAGTATATCCAAAGCTGCTTTTAAGAACATGTCTCTATGGTTTAAGAGGTATATAGGGAGGAGGCACTTAACTAGCTCCTTGTCAGTTTCCTCTACTAGCCCTTCTTTCCTCTTATTAATAATCTAATTAATTTTATATAAACTGGTTATAAAGACCTTATTACCCTTTTAATATATATTAAAGTAGAAACCTATAGCGCTAATTACCGTAATGTCTACTATAGGGGGGTTGTGTAATAGTAGGGGTGTCCATGGCCTTAGGGGCCTTTGGTATATTGGCGTTATCTTTACTCCTTTTAGCTCTCATTGTATCTTCCAAAGGTTATCCTCTACGTCCTATTAGTACGTCCTCTTCCCCATTAGCCGGATCTCCGCAATTTAAAAGTCGTCTACGTCACTATCCGTTCCACTTTTGTAAGTAGGGTCTTCCTTAACTGCAGTCCTTTAGGGGAGTATTCTTGTTAGTATGGAGTTCCTACCAGCCTTGCGGCGGGCATCCTCTTAGGCAAAGGCTAGGTCGCGGTCCCTAATATCCTGCTAATAGATAGGGTTAGCCTTTACAGCTAATATCTTATAATTAGTCCAGATTTCTCTAATAAAGGAGGGTAATTTTGGTCTATTCTCTAGCCAGACAAACTGTCTTTATTAAATATTCAGCCAAATATTAAAGTAGGACATCCATTTTTAGCTAAGGATTATGTTATAGGAACCTAGGTCTAGGATATAAAAGGGGATACTAAATTAGCGCCTTCTATTAATAGCAATATATAGCTTTAAGATATGGGTAACCGGCTTACCAGCTTAGCCATTATAGCCTTTTACCTAAATAGGCTTCTCTAGTCGGGTAGTATTTATATTTAAGAACTTAGCAACGTTATTTATATAAGCAGTGTTTATAAAGGCAAAGCCATTTGCTCCAGTATTAATAAGGGCAGTTATATTAACTCTATATCCATTTTAAGATACTGTACATGGAACTATAAAGTGTTTTCCACCTATTAGCTAACTTAAATTAATCTCTTTAAGATCAATAGGATACACTAGAGGGGAGTCTTTCCCTAGGGTTCTTCTTTTCCTAACTTATTAGACGTTTCTTCTTCCTCTATCTCCTTAATATTACCCTTATCCTTTAGCTCTAGGCAGGATAAGGCAAAGTAACTATCCTTTCCGCAATTAAAGCACGTGGCCATAGCAGGGTCAACTAGGGTGTTGTAACGAGTATAAGCTAAAGGTATAGTATGTAATAGGTTAGGCGAGGCTTATAGGTAGGTAGTTATAACCGCTTTTGGTATAAGGGTGGTTATAGTTTATCTTCCAACGCTAGCTCCCATTGGTATAGCAGATAGGTTTTAGTCACTATAGGACCACTTTAGTCGATCAGAACGGGCATTAATTTATTTTAGTTCCAAATCTAGCAATAAATATCGGGTTATAGGTCTTTGGTAGGTTAGTAAGTTGTTTAAGGCTACCACAATCTTCTCTTATAGTTAGATTGTTAGTTTATTGTATAGGTCTAAACGGTAGTTCTTAAGGGGAACCTGGCCTTCTCCTACCAGGTATAAGAATTAAGTTTAGAACTCGGCAAAGAAGTGGGATGGTTTTATTATTAGGCGATTATACTCGTATCTGTCATCCTGTACTTTATTTGGATTTATATAGATAGCAGCTAGGTGCTATAGCATCTTATTAACGGATATAAATCAGACGGGGGATTTATCTTCAAATTTGGCTTAAAGGTGCCGCTATGCATCTCCTATTGTTCATCCAAAGACGTAGAGCATCTTGGCTTCCTTAGAAGTAAAGTGGTTTTAATTAATATGGAGTTTTCCTTACACCTAGATTCTCCAGTTCTTAAAGGTTGGGTCTATGCCGTCTAATAATAGTGGAGGGTTAGGGAGCTTAACGGACTTTAATTGCTTTATTATTATATCTATACTCTCTGGTATATCGCATTTGGTTAAGCAAATGGGTTAACTAAGGCTTTATAAAGGGGAGGCTAGGCTGTTTTATAAGGCAGCAAGGCTTTCTAGGATCTCCTTTAGAGTCTCTTATATGCTTTAGGCTTAAAGATAATTAACCTTCTAATTAGCTGCAAGGGCACGCATTTACTCGCGTACATCTATAACATTATTATTATCTTTAATTTCTAATCCTAGCTAGATCTCGTGTTCCTCTTAAATAGAGGCAGGTCTTTTAAATAAGCTCGCTTTAGGTGCCATTATTGGCTTCCTAAGGATTATTAGAATTATATGATTCGGTTTTAATTCTGGGGGGGCTCTTTTAGGGGTGCAGGTTAAGTATAGTCTGGCCTATAAAAGTAGGATATTGTTAGGGCCTTCCCAGGCGTAGTAGTGTGAGTTTTTTGATGTCTAAGTATAACGCGTTAACGCGTTATTGCAGACAAGGTCTTCTAAGGTAGGATATTATTAAGGCCTTCCCAGGCAATGTAGGGAGAGCTTAGTATAATGTAACGGGCTTATATAAATGCTTCTAAACCAAAGCTTGTAGATTGCTACTATATAAGAATACTAAGCTAAGGAGAAGAAGAAGTCTGTCAGAGACTGGCAAGATACAAAGGGGTCGCTAAGGCGCTAGTAGTAAGCAAGCCAATAGCGATTTTCCATCCCGGGGATGGAAAATCCTGATTGGTTGGCTCTACAAGTAGTGTCGGCAGAATATGGCAGAATTTGGCAGAATGCCCAGAAAGTAGCAGGTGACGCGCTCCAGCACCGTCACAAGGCAAGCCGAGCATGAGTCACAAGGAGAGTCGATGGAAGAGGACGATATGGTAAAGAGTAGGTATGGCAATACCTCGTACGGAGAGAGACGAACCGATGAGGAGGGAAGGGCTGTAAGCCTAAGGGAGCTTATAAGGAGGTGCCAAGGGCTAGCCGAAGGCCAGCCTTGGCAGCCGCCAAAAGATCCCTTACACTATACTATTTATCCTTTTTACTTAATATAGCGATAATAATATTCTTAGCTTATATCCGTAATTTGCCTTAAATAGTAATATACTCGTTCCTTTTTGTAGTGTTATATTATATATAAACTATATAACTAGTAATAATAATACCCAATTATTCTGTGCATAATTTATATAATACCTTAAATACTATTTTAATATTTAGTTTAGTCTCTCTAATTAACTATCTGTCTATAGGTAATATATAGTTAATATTACTACTTAAACCCCTTATTCTGCTAAGAATACCTCCTAAAATACTACTATAAATCTTAGATCTCTATCCAATATAATCTTTATTAGTACTCTATATCTTATAAACACTTCTTTAATATAGATTCTAGCTATATCTTCTATTAAGATTTCTTCTATATATACTATAAAGTAGCTCCATTTGGTTAACTTGTCTACTATTACTAAAATTTCCTAAATAATATATTCTTTTTAAAGTCTCGACACTAAGCCCGTAGCTCTATTGTGTCCTTATATTATTCCCTTATAAAATTCTTTAATAAACTCCCTTATGATAGATCTTAGAATATAGGTTGCTTCCTTATTCTTATAGTATTTTATATCTAGATCCTCTAGCTATACCTCTAGAATTCTTTATACCTAAAAGCTCTCTAGTATCCCGTAGATTTGCTTTAGTTCCTCTTTAACTATTACTGCTAGTTTTAAATAATTATATCTAATTAATCCATCTTTATCTTTTATAACATTCCTCTTAATAGTTTCTCCTCGCCTTATATTACGGACCTTATATTAGCAGTAGTATAACTACTTAGGGAAGATATAAATAAGCTAGTGGTATTAGCGCGGGAGGCGTTAGAACTGGTTAAACTATAGAATAAGGGGCAACTAAGTTATATAACGGATTACGTGTTATAAACTTAGTACACAAGTACGTAAGTATGTAGATACGCAACGTACCGACGTACTAACGTACCGACGTACTTAGTATATTTCTTAAGTATAGTATTATATATTTAAAGGACCATAGTCCCTACCTAGATAGTTCCTCTCTTTGTAGTAAATCTTAGAATATAATTAGAGTTAATCTACTAGGCAACCACTTTATTAAGTTATGTTTATATTATTAACTTCTTATTTACCTATATACCCAGCCTATTAATAAGTCCACTGTAGTATTTCCTATAAGGTTTTATTATACATTTACTCCTAAGTTTACAGTATTAATAAAGTTAAATAATGTACTACTTAAAGCACTAGTTATAACGCCATTAACTGTAGTAACTACCTTAAGGATAAGTAAAGACACTAGTATAAGGGATACTAATTTATAACTAGTTACGGTTGGACGGTTATAAGAAATAGTTAATTGGTTAACGGATAATAATAGGTTACTTAAAGAGCAGATTAATGGCATTAGGGTAGTAAAGGTTAAGCTACTATTAATTAAGCGATTCTTAGGAGAGAAGTTAAAGCTTAAAGGATTTCTTATGCAAATGCATTTAAGGTTATACAGAAAGGAGTAAAATTAGTAATAACTACGGACTAGGTGGCGTATATAGGGTTATTCCTAATGGGACGAGCACTTAAACAGTTTAAACCTTACCTTACTAAGATATAGGTTAACGGTATATTAACTACTAACTAGGAGGTATAATACATATTCTTAAGTTGGGAGGGATTTATAAGTTAGTTGGTTTAAATATTCGGGGACCCTAAGGCGACAACTATTAGCGACTCCACTGCAAGCATATTATACCTATCTAACCTTAGGTGGCTGCTACGCGCCCACAAGAGCGCCCAAGTTTCGGTAACTCAGGCGCATTTGAAGCTTGAGCTGGGCAGCGGGGTCAGGAACTTTTGACGGGTACCTCTGTATTGAGCGTAAAATTGGGCTAACTAGTAAGTCTTTAGATGAAGAAGCGCCGAAGGCGGCAATATATATCGTTGGAACAATGGGTATTGAAGAGTTGTCTATCTAGCATTGAATTGAATAACTCTTTTGTGCGGCTATGGCTCCTCAGAGGCGCCAAGCTGACTGACTTAGCACGTTCTACATATGGCATAATAAGGTAACTATGGAGTATAAACTCGTCACATCTACTAGATAAACACCCCAAGGCCATTCTAGCCTTTTAGATCAACTGGAAAATGCAGCCTTTACATCTCCTGTAGAATTGCATCCGAATGAGCCTCTTCAGCTCTCTAGCCCAGAATATCCCGCGCTAATTTCTTCAACTGATGTATCCCAAGATCAAGCAGACGGTCGATCAGTCACGTTCGACTTGCCAGTTTACATGTCGTCGTATAATCATCCGCTGTGAACTCTCACTGTTTACCGAACCGTCTTCTCGCAGACCATCTTCCCGCAAACCGTCTCCTTGTGAGACATCCTCAAAGTACGCCGAAGCCATGTAGTCTATTATTTCCGGACGGAGACGCAGTTCTCCTTTGTTGGCTGGAGACAATGTTGACCCTTTCATCGAACCCATGTGAATGCTTCCACCTCCGTATCCCGTTAAATCGTCCACTCCTATGTCCCCCAACCCCCCGGTCTTGAAGCTTTTGACAAATCCCTTGAGGCATGGTACTGTTGCGGAGATGAACGAGTATCCCAGTAAAATCTCTTGCCAGACCATTGTTGGCGTAATTGCTACACCCCTGTCACCACTGCGGATAAATTGAGAGTACGCACGAAGATACATGCCAGAGAAAATAGCATTCCTGAGATTGGTAAGCCCAGTGACTAGATGGGCAGTGGATAGCACCAATAGCCGGCACTCACGGTAATCGAAAGGAGAAAGCAAAAAGCACCAGTAACTTGCGCCTGAAACCCATTCGAAGAGGCTGGATGAAGACTGCGGGGATGGTAACGATTATAAGCTCAGTAAGTATATCTAGCGTCGTTGCCAGCTGTAAACGTAGTACCTAAAGAAGAGGTTATTAAGAGCGTTACAAATTCGAATCTTTAGCCTCCTATTCCAGGCTCGTCAGTCGTAAGGGTGAGGGGTGAAATATTATGACATCTTCAACATAGAATGGAAGAGTATGCACTCACATCATTACCACAGTGGAAGTTCTCTTCTTGTTCAATTATGTGATCAGGTGAGCATGCCACCGAAACTGCTAAGCCTGATGCAACTGCGCAGGCTGTAACAATGCCTATGCCGATATTGCAGGTAACCCATACCTTCGTTTTATCACGGGTAAATAATTGTCGCGTAATGAGGAGGACGGAGCACTTGGATAGACAGAGCCCAAATACAAGGAGTATACGACTTGCGAAAACCATCTAAGTAGATTGGAGTCCTTGTTAGCTTGAAGGGGAGGGATTGGCAGAGAAAAAAAAGAGTGGATGTATATACTTTTGCCATTTTGTCTTGTTTTGTAGAAGCTGTGGATAAGCTCTTGCCTAGCCCGTTTGACAAGGCCGTGAAAATCATAACCCATTGCACCATTCCCAGGACCTAATGTGTAAACAATTAGTAAATTAAAACCAGCTCGAAGACAGATGGAACCACCGACATGACTGAACCCAAGCGTCAAGTCGTCCCAGTTCCAAATCCTAAATTTGATGGCCAATCGAACAACGAATGTCATGAGGGCGTAACATAGCGATAGAATGGTGACGACCCAGATTGGGGCTGCATGATCATTTGGCGTTACCGTAGTAAATCGGTTCCCTTAATTCCTTAGAAATGAAGTTTTCTGGATGGATTTGATGCGGGGGCAAACCGGTTGGAGGCGGGATTTCCATCTCCGATGGAACGCGTGATAATCTTTGAAGAATAAATTAAAGAATAGTGAGGTTGCTCTGAGGTCGCTTGCGATAGGGCTACTTGTAGGGCTCCTAGGGGACCTTCGAAACATAACGTAACAGTCAGTGAGGAATTGCGGCGTGAAGTAGATCCCTCCTGAGATACTCTCCCAGAGAAGGCATTGGAGGGAGTGCCAGCACTAAAGGAACGCCGGCCAACTTCTCATCAGGTGCGCTGAGTGGCTGACGCCGTGGCTGGCGCCGTGGCAGGGTTTAAGAATGAAGGAAGGGACAGCGACGCAATTAGTGGTCGAGTTTCAGCGCATGAGATACTTCGAACCAGAGAGCGTAGCGAAGGAGCAGAGGCGGAAAAAGAAAAGCTGCCTACTTGCCCAAACCAGCAGATGGACCTGTCGGCTGTTTTACGAGAGGATAGGGCCCGCGGAACCACCCGAACCGTCCCGGCAGGTTTGTCAACCATGCTAGCGTCCCGGGGAACGACCAGCCGAATCCCACCTGTGCGAACTGTGCCGCTCTTGTGACAAGGTACTGGCAGCACCCCGAAGCCCCCCATCCTGCAGGCAAAGTTTGATTTGGTATTGGCTCCGGAGCCTGGTCGCCCTTGGCTTTGCGATCGGGATCATGATTTGCCCTGGACTTCGTGTTTTGCAAGGTGCATGGACGGAGTGACAGTGGTCTTCCTGTCGCCCCGTGCAAGGTGACACACCAACGGGCCAAGCAGCCCTGCTAGTGTCAATGTTAAAGTCACACAATCCCGCTATTCCAGCAGCCACTCGATTGTTTTGCATTTTTCGTACTAGCGGAGAAGGCATCTGTCCCGTTCGCATGTCGAATCTCTCCGACCCCCGGAACCAGCGCGTCTCCCCGCATAGATAGAGGTGTGAACTCTCCCAATCCCCTGGTTTCGTTCATCGGGCAATGCTCCATGCTTGACTCGTTAGCGTTCTAGACTCCGACAACGATCTTCCGAGGAAATTCCTATTTCAGAGAACTCCTCCCGCGTCTATTGTGAATTCCACAACGACTGCGTCGTTCTCGTTGTCTGCCACCCCAGATTCCTTTCCTCCCACCTCTTTTGATTAACCCCCACCGTGCAAGGCATATCGTGTTGCCATTGGCACTTAGTTATGGCAGACATTAATGACAAGGCCGCTACTGATGTTGCTGTAACCACCTCTCTGGAGCAGCCCGGCGTTGAGGAGCTTCAAGATCCTGCCGTATCCAAAAAATATGGCACGCAATACGACCGAAGGGACATGAATCGCATGGGTAGACGGCAACAACTAAGGGTAAGATCGTGTGGTTTTGGCGGCAAAGCAGCACCGGGACTGACTGCTTGTCCACGCAGCGCAACTTTCGCTTCCTCTCCATCTTCGGTTATGCTGTTATTCTCGGAAGTACTTGGGAGTTTGCTTTGGTGTATGACTTGGAAATTGAACACTCCTATGTTTGACTTGTGCTAATCTACTATGCAGGGTAGCCGGGATCTCAACCTTGAACGGAGGTCCCGCTGGAGCGATATGGCTCTTCTTCATCACTTGTATCGGCATGTTCTTCGTCACTCTTTCCATGGCTGAGATGGCTTCGATGTGAGTTCTTCCACCGTTAAAAGAACCATGTCAACGTATACATAACATCAGACGCTAATTCCACCTTGCAACCTCAGGGCTCCGACATCAGGCGGGCAGTACCATTGGGTATCCGAATTCGCCCCAAGAAAATACCAAAAATTTATCAGTTACATTGTCGGCAAGTACCCGCCGCGCTAGCGTTGTGTTACTGGTTGAGTTGCTAATCGGAATACATCAGGCTGGCTCTGCGTCCTCGGTTGGCAATCCGGTATGGCTACAACCGCATATGCTACTGCGCAACAATTCGAAGCTCTTATTGCGCTTAACATACCGTCTTATAAAATTATGGGATGGCATGGCACCCTTTTCAGCGTTGCCATCACCCTCTTCGCAATTATTTTTAATACTATCCTAATCAGAAAGCTACCGCTGTTTGAGGGGATTATACTTATCCTACATGTCTTTGGATTTGTTGCTTTCATGACAGTTCTCTGGGTTATGTCACCCCGCGCTGACGTGCATACAACTTGGACTGACTTCCAGGACAATGCTGGCTGGGGAAACCTTGGTCTAGCTACTCTAGTTGGTATACTGGGTCCTACTGTGACATTGGTTGGGGGTGATTCAGCCTGTCACTTGTCAGAGGAACTGCGGGATGCAGCATGGGTCTTGCCGCGATCCATGATTGTTACTGCTGTAGTCAACTACAGCCTTGGGTTTATCATGACAGTTACTATCATGACGACACTAGGAGACCTCAATACTGATCTGGCGACAAACACTGGCCAAGTTTATGTCCAGGTTCTTCTTAATGCGACGCAATCTCGTGTTGGCACCTCTATTCTAACGGCTGTAATGGCAATCTTACTTCTATTTTGTGCCGTTAACAATGTCACAACATCGTCGCGCCAGCTGTTCGCATTTTCTCGCGACAAAGGGCTGCCTTTCTCTAAATGGTTATCTACAGTAAGAATCCCATTCTAAATCTAAGTTGAGGCCGACAGTTGGCTAACATTACAAGGTGCCAGATGGTTGGGACATTCCCGTGAACGCCGTTATGACTACATTGCTTTTTACCACACTTCTTTCCCTCATTATTATTGGTTCTCCCATCGCTTTTAATGTCATTACCTCCCTTACGCAAGTCGGCTTAATATCCTCTTACATTATAGCCATTACCTGCATGGCTGTGCGACGCTTTTCTGGCAGGCCTCTTCTACCTTCTCGTTTCAACCTTGGAAAAGCAGGTCTTTTTGTCAACTGCGCCGCTCTAACATTCTTGTTTGTCGCATATGTTTTCTTGTTCTTCCCCGCAGCTCCACACCCCACACCTGCAGCGATGAACTGGAGTTGTCTGATATATGCTGTTGTACTCAAGATTTCGCTTCTTTATTACTTCTTCAAAGGAAGGCATACATATGAGGGACCAGTGGAATATGTTCGCAAAGATATCTAGATATCCTGTTGTTAAAGATATTGCGCATTTTGGAAATTACTACCTCAACCGAATATGACTCGGAAGTTGTGGGCTTTTATACGTAAGCTATTCGGCTCGAAGGAGTCCTGTGACACCAAACATTTGGAAATCTCTTTGAACAAGTACGGATATCGCGTAGACCAAAGCGGAGCAAGCAAGACTAAGCTATGTGCGGAACTTCTCGGTTTGGTCCTTACTCCATTGGCTAAACTTGCGTTCTTCAAACAAGAGTGTCTCTGGGACTCTACCTATTTCCTCGCCGTCAGTTAAAACAATCCGATAGCTTGTCAACGGTTACAAGACCTTCGGTGCGTTCCAAAAGCCCTCGTCTAGACGTTCGTTGCGTTCGCCTCTCTTACTCCACAAGTCGCCCGCTAGTACTATGCACTGGCCGGGTATTGTTATTCCTTCTAAAGTCCAGACAATCGTTTTTTCGAAATGGAGTCTGAAGCTCGGCCAGTGTTGCCGAAAGCTCCGGGAGTGCTCGCCAAGGCACTAAAACCTCGGCTAGTGTTGATATTCTGACACCGACCCAGCTTCACTTGGTACACAATTCAAACTTTCATTAAGTCACGTCTAGAGGCAATAACACAATTATATTTTAATTATAACGTCAATACAGCTGTTTTGAACCTTCAATTAAATACTTTCTACCATTTATTACGATTTCAAAAGATATTAGTAATAAAATGGACAATGTGAGTTTTGGGAGGTTATATTAAGGTTATGTTAAGGTTTTATTAAGGATCTAATATAGCTATAGACCCTAAAGAACTAGCAGTCTAGAAAGGTATTTATTAATATTCTATCTACATTATTATCTTGATTTAGCCTAACCATATTAGTTACCGCCGAATCCCTTCCAGCCCCCAAAGAACAACTGCGATAACTCTCATATAAGCACCACAGGTATATATCTAGGTTATATCCATAATCTAATATAGAATAGACACTATTTAATAGTCCAAACACCCAATTTTATAATGAGGTAAAGTGACTTCTGGTGGTTATAAGAAGGATCTAATTAGGATATAGACCGAGAATTTTTTCTAAAATAGGCAGATAAATGCTTTTAGTGGGATAGAGGTCGCATAAAATATAAGTTATATTTTAGATAAAACCATATTATATCTATAATCTAACCTTAATAGATTATTAATGAAGTCCTTAGTAGCCCTAGCAGCTCTATCCAAGATCTAGACGCCACTATAATAGCTATATATGGCACTCCGGCGAATAGGGCAGTAGCTTCTAGGCCATATTCTAATCCAGACTTGGATAGTGGTAAGGGCGAGGGTTCTGGCACTTATAATGCTACTCCTCGGCTAAATACTATAAAGGGGCGCATTTCTAGTGCCCCCCGGCCAATATACCAAGGCATAGTACCTTGGACTCGATAAGCGCCTAGGGTGGGTTCTATTTTTTTATATTAAGGTAATATCTAGTATATATCTAGCTTATATCCAAGATGTAACCTAAATATAGCCCTATGGCGAACATTTCCTCGTCCATATTCTGCTAGAGGAGATTTTCTATAGATGGGATTATGCTATTAGGAAGACTATAAGTTATAAGTGCTATATATCTTTGTTATATCCTAGATCTAACTATAGTAGGATCCAAATACCAAGCACACTATTTACGCTCGGGAAAAAAAATTCGTAAATAGTTATGGAGGATTAATTAAGTATATTAAGTTGCATTTCCTAGTAAGATCCCAGATGTATCCATATTGCATCTATATTATAACCTTTTTCTAACCTTAAAATAAAGAAAGGTGCAGGCTATATAATTAGAAGTATAAAGCCCAAAGGTCAAAAAGAGCTGGAATTGGATAATTTGGATAGTATGGTTGTTTATATATCTATATTATATCCTAAATCTAACTTATTTTAGCGGCTTAGAAGACACTTTATAGAGCTATTTATACGGAAGAGGAACTGCAGGTTATATGCCCTGTTAGTAAAGCAGTAAGAAAGGCTAGAATATATTATAATGGTATAAACTATTGTTCTTCTATCCAGGATATATTGCTAATATATTTTAGCGCCCCCAGCCGAAAATGCACCCTTAACGGCCAAAGGTCGTGGAAAACATAAAGCAACTTCAGCAGATCTAGGTATGTTATTATTTATAATCTTATTATATTATAGATCTAACTAGAATATATAGAGGAGCTAGTTAAACAGATGCGTATTATATTCTGTTCCAGAATTCCATTAACACCTAAGGGCAAGGCAAGTTTAGGTAGTTCTAATTACTATATAACTATAATCTAACTATGATTTAATCTTAATATAGCCTAACCGCACCACAATGTTTAAGGTTATTGGCAAGTCTAATAAGCAGAAGTATTCTTCGTGTAGGACCAGTAGTAAGAGTAGGTTTGCTAGTTATATTTCTAATATATCTTAGATCTAACGTAAATAGCATACTTATCTAACTGGGCTATATATATATGGTTTAATAAGGTATGCTTATAGTCTTTAATTATATTGCTAATATATTTATAATCTAACTGTAAATAGAACTTCGTTTTACCCGGGATAACGCTACCAGGGGTTGCAGATAACTTTAATAATAGGGAGACATTTAATACTAAAAAGGACTACGCTATGTGGGTTAAATAGGTTATAGCATTTATACATCTTAGATATATCCTGGTTCTATCCTAGTTCTATTATAGACACTAAAGCATTAAGCGTGGGCATGGAGTATAGCGCGGAGTATATAGGTTAGGCTTTTTTAGACATTACAATGTCCTTATATCTAGGTAATAACCTTAATATAACCTCTGCTCCTTATGCTTATAAATATAAAAATTTGTATTAACTAAGTTCTTATTCTAATTTTCTTAGCTCCAACTCTAGCTTCTAATTTTATAGTTTAATTGCCTTTGCTTTAGCTTCTATACGTAGAACCCTAGCCTCTTGTTTACGAACATTTAATTAGGATTACTGTAGCGTTAACTGTTATAAGAATTGAGCTTGTTAAGTAACTATTATATAAAGTAAAAACTATAAGCTACTCTTATATTCTAGATATAGTTAGCTTATAAGCTAGATACATTAAGGATATATCTAGATAATCTTACTCAACAGTAAAATAGGTCCAGGAGAGAGCGAAACCTAGCCATTATTTAATGTTGTAATAGAGGAGACTAAAAGATATTAGCTTTATAAAACTTAGTAAAATCTAGAATATAATATACTAGAGTAAACAGAGGCAATAGATTGTAAGCGAGATTTTAATTATACGCCTCGCAAACTTCGTAATTACGACCGTAGGCGTATACTAGTTCCAGAAGATAATATATCTAATATAACATCATTAAAATCAAAATCTTTATCCTCTTTAATACTCATAGATATAGCATTAGCTTTTTCTTTGCTAGTACAAGCCTGTTTTCTTGATTTTTCTAGCTCTTTTAAACCTTATTGAACTATAGCAGATTATATTAGCAATATATCCACGTTAGAGCTATAATAAAGCTATATATTTACGCTTCTCTACAAGAGCTATTCTTTTGGCGACAGATATAGTTCGCGATGTATATAAAATTCCATGTTAATTATACGCCTTCCACGCTTCGTAATTAAAAATATTGATTCTCTGCCCACTAAATCTATTATTATAATACTATATAACGGATATAACAGATATACAAACATTAAAATAGCGGCGAGAAGGCTTAATCGACGCCCTAGATTATTTGCTCGAAAATGGGAGCATTTAACGGCGTTTGTATTCTTTACAATTATAGAGAATATATTATTGTCCATTTTACTATAATACGGATTTATTCCAGATGCAATACATATATATTGCTTATATTAACACCAGTTTACAATTTTATGGTTATTGCTGTACTTTTCTATAACCGCGAATATTAGAATGTGGATATAATATGGATAAATTAGGGATATAATATCTCCATACTTTTAATCACGTCTAAAATTTCGTAGTATTGCTTGTGGCTTGTAGCCTCTATAATCGAAGCTATATGCTACCTAATACTATCTTGGCCCATATTTCTGGCTCCAATAACCTAACAAATACCGCGAAGAATGTGGATTTGGCAATATATAATTGTAGACTTCATATAGCCCTGCCAGGTCTGCAAGGGGTTAATATCTGCTAGGTAAAGGCCAAGCCCTAATATATTTTAGTAATATCTTTAATATATACGCATTATAAAATACCTTTTGCCTGCGCCCTATCTATATCCATAAGAGCTGTATAAAATCCACGTTTATGAATATAACTCCAATAAGTTAGATAGCCGCAATTCTTATATAAGCGGAATACAGTATAGAAAAGTTATTAATATATTTCTGCTGATTGACCCATAGCTTGGTTTATAAAAACTCTTATTAGTATAATAACTATAGCCTTATTAGAATAAAGATATAACCGTAATATAACCGTAATATAACTAGGTTATATAATACCTTTATTAATTCTAGGGATATTTGCGGCAATTACAACCTCATCTAACCTAGCTATACCAACCCGTTTAAAAGACATATTAATTTCAAACGTTTTTAACATTGAGAGTATTTCCGCCTGGCCTTTTTAAAAGCATATAATCATTAGCTTGCTATCTTAGTGGAATATATCTTATATATATCTAGGACCTGTTTTATAATATAGATGCTTTTTAAATATTACCCCTTGTATATCTTAACCTTGCGGAAATAATAAAAGCTGTTGCTTTTTAATTAGGTATCAAATCTTATTAAGATTTGCAAGGCTTTAGTAAAGGCTTAGAAGGCTAGTAACGTCGTGTTTTTCGCAAAACTCTTTTATTAAAGGGCTGTATATAAAAGAGCCTAATAGAATAAGGATAGAGTATTAATATAACTTAGATATAACATACTTAAAGTAAGCCCTAGCCCCAACTATCGCTGGATTTATTATTAAAGTTCTTTAATAAGCTGTATTGGAACCTTTAACGGAGGCGCTAGAGGATGCGTATGTTTGCCATAAGAAGTTAAAACAATATATAGGCAATCCTTAATATTATCTGGCCATATATAGTTGAACTCCACGTTATAAGGGGCTAGTACCCATTTTCCAGGTCCTTAGGTATAGTTACAGCCTAGATATATTAAGGTTATATTATAGTTATATGCGTATTATAATAACTTACCGCAATTATCTAATCTTTTCTTCCTGTGCTTTACCGCTGCATAGGTTTCTGGAGTGCCCTAATAGCCTTAGTTAAGTAAATCTCTTAAATATTTTAATAAGTATCTTAAAACTGAAGAAAGAGACTTTTAGTAGTATTTTTTATGGTTTTGTGTTCAACTTCCCTTAGTATAGTATATACTTGCTATAGGTCTATCTATAAGTGACTAGTTATAGCTTAGTTATAGTTATAATATATTTAGGATATATTAGACACTAACCGTGTACTTCGTAATATAAAGATATGGCTTATAACTAGCACTCTGCTCTATACAGGCAATCTAGTACTAAAATGCATAACAAATACTGTTATAAAGTCTATATACGTTAATAAGAATAGATAATATAAATAAGTATCTTACGTATTTATGTCTCTTTGTTTAAGATTATCTTAATTTGATTCTATTAAATCGCCGAGGAAATGTATAAGAGTACATAATATCTATATTATAACTTAGATATAGTAACATAATATTATAGATATATTATACCTTTTCTCGCAATTTACGTATTCTTTCCTAGTCTTCCTCTATAACTTGCTTGTGGTGAAAGTTTTATAGCTAAGGGTCTAAGTATTCGCAGCAAAATATGCCTATATAGGGTATCTGTCTCCTAAAGCACTTTTAGAAACCAAGAAGAGGGTATATTATACTTATCTTATTCCTTAATGTGCATAAGTATTGCATCTATCTGTATTAGAACCCAGTTATATATAAAATCTATCTAAGATATAGTCTCTGTCACGGAGTGAGTACAAGTGGTGATAATATATAGCGAAGTAGATATTATTAAGCTATATACATGAACTGTGTGATAAAGTCAAGACGTTGCGTAAGGAGAGAAGGTAAGGAAACGGGAAAAAAGGGTATATATCGCTAGTTTGGTTGCTTGGTCGACACGTGCACAGAGCAGAATAGGATTCGAGTAGCGGTCCTAGCAGAACTTGGCAGGATTTGGTGGACTTGGCAGAATATAGCAGAATGCGGCAGATTGCCGTTAAATTGCCGTAAATTACCGTTAGATTACCGTCTCGTGGTCGGTCTCTTCTTGCTACATAGGTGGAAACAGGTAGACGTGTGTAAGGTATTACAAAGGAGTCCCATAACAGTACCCCCCCTTTAAACTCGAGCTTCTGCAAGATGGGGCTGAGGTAGTTCTAGGTAAAGTTCATAAAAGTCTTCTACAGCTTATATAAGTCCTACAGAGTTAACAGGTTCCTATAAGGGCTCAGTAAAGCCTCTCTATTTTATAAGATATATATATTTGCGTTTCCGTTTATCATACTTAATATCATTAACTCTTTTAATAAGGTATTCATCCTTACCATCCACTTCAACTAGTGGGGGAGGGTCTTAGATCTGTCCAGGTAGGGCGTCTAATACAGGGGCGGCAGGGCGGAGGACTAACATATAGAATACAAGGTGGATTTTAACCGTATTAGGGAGCTTCAGTTAGTAGGCATAAGGAGAGACAACTTTTTTAACCTTATAAGGGCCGGCGTTCTTCCAGTTAAGTTTCTTAGTAGGTTATTTTGTGTTCAGATTTCTTATATCTAGCCAGACAAAGTTACTAATTTAGTAAGCTAGTGCTAGGGTTCGGTTCTTATTTACTACAGCTTTATAGACAGACTAGGCCCATGTTATTTCATTAGTAAGGAACTTTTATAGTTCTTCCATCTTCTTTATAAATTCGTTTGCTTCTGTAACTTATAAGGCCTAATAAGCTAGGTAAGGAACATTACTAAAAGGTTTAAAACCCATTTGCGGGTGCTAGCCGTAATTAGCTAGAAACAGGGAGACCTTTATAGTTTCTAAAACAGAGTTATTTGCAGTAAACTCAGCAAATACAAGCCAGTCTATCTAGTCGTTCTATAAATATAACGTGTATATCCAAATATACTATTCCATTATAGCATTTGCACGTTCCGTTTAACCGTCCGTTTCTAGGTAATATACCGTAGACAATAGCGCTTTAATGCGGAGTTAGGTAGTTAGTTCTTCCCAAAACGCTAAGACAAACTAGCGGCCTCTATTAGAGATAATTATTTCGGGAAGTCCGTGGAGTTTCTATATATAATCCAGAAACAGTTAGGCGACAGTAGGTGTTAACATATTAGGGCAGGCGATTAAGTGTCTTATTTTAAATAGTCGGTCTATAACTACTATAATGTTCGCATAGCCTTTACTTACGGGGAGATCAACAACAAAGTCAATTAAAATATCCTTCCATCTTTAGTCCGGAATAGGCAGTGGCTTTAGAAAGCTGTTATACTTCTTATACAAGGCTTTAGCTTATCAGCAGGTGTAATAGCTAGAGACATACCTTTATATTATATTATACATGTTTGGCCAGTAGTACTCCCATTAAAGCAGCTCTAGGGTTTTTCCTTAGCCTAGGTAGCCGGCTACTGGTAAATCATATACGTGTTTAAGGAGCTTAAGCTTAAGTTTATCATAGTCAGGTATAACTAGGCGGTTTTAGTAGTACAAGCGTTCTCTACAAGCTTTATATTTACTTAGAGAGATCTTTTTAGAGCGTCTAACGCCATCTTAAATTAACTTAAGTGTCTCTTAGATAAACTCGTTATTTAGGTATTCATCAACTATAATCTACTCAATCAATCAATTAGTTATTTTAAGGACATATACTATAAGGTCTTTAGCTAGGGGATTAAATAATTCAGGGTAAAGCAGTATTTAATTATAATAGGCGCGCGCTTCTTCCTATACTGTTATATCTTGTGAACGTCAAGTTAGGGTATCAGGTTTTTAACCTTAAACGCCTAGGCAGTACGTAATTAAGAATTGGAAACAAGACAGATATTCTAACCAGTGGGCTTAACAATAACTTAGCTATTTCATAGTTATAAAGTACTATAGATTCTTATAGTCGCTAAAAACCTTAATTGGAAATCCGGCGCCTTCTAATTTAGGTCGCTATTATTCAAAATATCTAATAATAGCTAATAATTCCTTATCATAGATCTTGTAGTTACATTTAGCTGGACTTAATTGTTTTAAGAAGTATACTACTAGATGCAGTACTTCTTCCTTATTATACTAAGATAGAATACCTTTAGTGACGTAGTTAGATAAATCAGCTTCTATAACACTCTTTCGGTTTAGGTCAAAGTGTTAAAGTACAGGTGCAGTAGTGAACATAACTTTTAGATAGGCAAAGGCCTTCTTACATTCCTTATCAAAGATAAAGGCTTTATCCTTTCGTATTAGAGCCATAAAAGGTGAAACTAGGGCGGAGAAGTTATTAATAAACTATTAGTAGAAATTAGCAAATCCTATAAAGGCTCTTACATCTTTAACGTTCTTGGGTTCTTACCAGTTTACAATTACTTTAATCTTCTTTAGGTCCATTTATATGCCGTCTATAGAGATAATAAGTCCAAGGTATAGAACTTCCGTTTTATAGAACTCGCATTTATCTACATCTAATTATAGTCTAGCTCCACATAGGGCTTCCAGGACAAGGTTAACATATTTCTTATATTCAGCCAAGTTATTGCTATATACCAGGATATCGTCAATATAAGCAGTACAGAAAACGTCTAGGTAAGGTCATAAGGTATTATTTATAAAGTGTTAGAATAAACTTAGGGCATTTACAAGGCTAAACGGTATCACTAAGTATTTAAACAGTCCATATCTAGTACGGAATGCGGTAAGCCATTTATCTCCTTTTACAATACAAAGGCGGTTAAATGCGTGGATAAGGTTAAGTTTTATATAGTAGCAAGCCTTACTTAATTGGTTTAGTATCTCTTAAATTAACAGGAGTAGGTACCAATTCTTAATAGTAATAGTGTTAAGAGCTTAGTAGTCTATATAGAAGCATAGACCGCCGCCAGGTTTCTTAACAAAGATTATAGATACAGCTATAGGCGAAGAGCTTGCTCTAATAAATCCTTTACTTAGGTATTTGTCCAAGTACTTCCACAGCACTTAGAGTTCATTTTAGGATATTCTATATAAGGGTCCAAATCCTGGCTGTTTTCCTTCTTTAAGTACAATCTTATGGTTGTATAGTTGGTGTTCTACTAGTTTATCGGCTTCCTTTTGTGAAAATACTTCCAGGTTATTATAGTGGCATACTAGTACTTTTATGGCAGGGTTAATATATTTCTTTAGTGCTAAGGCCTTTTCAATATCGGCCATTATAACAGCGAAGATCGTATATTTAGGTTTTTTGGTAAGTTATACTAACAGGGTAGCTCCAATTATATAAATATCTAAGGTGTTAAGTAAACTTGGATTATCCTTAGTTTCTTATATAGTTTCTTATTCGGGTTCAAGTTTAGTATTAGGTACAAAGTTAGTGTTAAATTTAGGTTCAGGTTCTTTAAGTATCCTTTTTATAGTAGAGTACTAGTTCTTTTAGTACTTTTATATATTAAGCTTAAGCTTCTGCTTAGTTCGGGGTATAGTAGTCGGAGTTAGTTTATATAGTTGTATATTATTTCCGGGTTCTTAGTGGACGTCAGTGGAAATCTTAGACTAGTGGATCTTGGTAGATTTTCTAGATTTTGGTTTAGGGTCTAAGTAGTAGGTTATAAGACACTTCTACTTACAACAGGAGGCGGTAAATAGAAGCTTAAGGTTGTCCTAATTAATAGTTACCTTATATAGCTTTATCTAGGGTTGTCTAAGGATTACTAAGTAACCTAGGGTGGTAATAAAAAGCCTAATTAGTTCTTTATAGTTTAGGTATTAAAGTCTCAGGAATACTACATAGGTAATACAGCCTAAGATAGTGCGTTTACTATCAAATCTAAATATATTAATATGCCGGTTAAGGGGGGTTAGAGTAAAACTATTATCTTATACAAAGATCTTGTTAATAAATCCTATACTGCTGGCTCCTATATTAATTAGAACTCGAGCATTAACCTATTAATTATTCTACTAAAGATAATAGTTAATAGTTATACTGTAATCCTAAGAGTTAGAGTTTATAACATCTAAAGCATTTAACGAGATCCTAAGGCAGCGCCGTCCTAGAGAGCGACTTAGCTCCAAGACCTTCCTTTTAAAGGCAATTAGGGTGGAGTTCTCATAGCATATTAGTTATAGCTTCGTCCTTATAAGTAGTGCTTACTAGATACAGGGCTGGAACCAGGTGGAGATTAGGGACGGTAACTAGAGGATTAATACGGTAAATAGCTACTAGTGTTAGCTGTTTGTAATTCGCGTTAGGGCAAGGGGACAGAGCAGTAGTTAAAGAAGTAGAAGCTACTTCTACACTTAAAACAGAGGCCTAGCTTAGTGCGTCATTCTTATTTAAAGAACCCTAGTGGGGCGTATCCTAGGGTTCCAGTGTTAATATCCATAGCGTTAGGGTGCTTAGGCTAAGACAATAGCTTAATAGACGTTTACGGGGTTATTATATTATATTAAAGAGCGGACTTCGGTGTTAGACGTAGTATATTATTATACCGTTTATTAATAACGTTTGCGCAGGCGTTAAGGGCTTTTAGTAGGTCTATACCTATTAGGGAGGTTTTCAGTTCAGGACTTAAGGATTTAATAAGGCTGTTAATTAGTACAGAGTCATTCCAGCCTGTTTTTTTTACATAACGGTTAAATTTAGAGAAGTATACTAGAAAGCTTTTTATTCCTTAAGTTATATAGTTTATCTTTCTTTAAGCAGTAGCTTGGCGGTTTAGGTCACCATATATAGCTTTAAAAAGTACAATTAGGCTTAGTACTAAGTTTAGTTAAAGAGGTTTAATAAGGTTAGCTACATCTCCTCCTAGTCAACTTAGGGTATAACAGAGTCGGTTAGCTTTAGTTAGGTAGCGGTCGGCGTTACTAGTTAGCTTATTTTTAAGCCAGCTTAGGAATAATTGGAGTTCTCATTGTTTACTAGTAAATATCAGAGGGTCTAGTAATTATTCAGATTATTATAGTGCAGTAGTCAGTTCTACTAGTAGGATAACTATTACTGGTTTAGGGCTCACATTCCGCGTATTAGCTTCTAATAATAGCAACCGGTCTTAAGGGCTTAGCGTAGACATCTTAAGGGTGCGGATTTCTTCTTAGAGGGCCTTAATTATTTTCTAGTGCCATACTTCTTATTCGGCTTGCTGTTAAGCTATAGCAGCTTGGTTTTATGCGAGGGCGTCTATAAAGGACTTTTATATATCTGCCAATTATTCCTGGAGTACGGACATAATATCAGCGGCCGTTATAGGGGCTTTAAGGTCGTTCTGCATTTTAAATAGGGCGGGGCGGAGTATAGGTTTTAACGTAATATAGTGTTATAGAGTAAGTACAAGTGGTGATAATATATAGCGAAGTAGATATTATTAAGCTATGTACATAAACTGTATAATAAAGTTAAGACGTTGCATAAGGAGAGAAGGTAAGAAAACGGGAAGAAAGGGTATATATTGCTAGTTTAGTTACTTAGTCAACACGTGTATAGAGCAGAATAGAATTCAAGTAGCGGTCCTAGCAGAACTTGGCAGGATTTAGTGGACTTGGCAGAATATAGCAGAATGCGGCAGATTGCTATCAGATTGCCGTAGATTACCATTAAATTACTATCTCGTGGTCGGTCTCTTCTTGCTGCGTAGGTGGAAACAGGTGGACGTATGTAAGGTGTTACGGAGGAGTCCCATAACAGTCTCTTACATTTTCGTATATCTTGGTAATATTCTTATTATTTAGCTATAGGCCAGATAAATCTATTATATATCCAATCCCGTGCTTAGAGGATATAGGATATTCCAGTATCTCTTAACTAAATACAAGTCTTTCTACTGCAAGCGATCCAGTTTGTGTAATTAATATTAAGCCCAGCTATATTATAGAAATAATTAGTTTATATATTATATATAGCTCACGTTATAGAATTCTACTTACTACTAGCGTTAAAGAAGAGGCATTAGCAGATTGTTATAGCGTGGACATTTAGGATTATATATCTTCGTAATACTCCCAATATAAGCCGGATATATCCTAATTACTATCTTTAATGTTCACATATATGCGTTCCTCCTGCACCCATTACCCTTTATAGAAAAAGTCCTCCTATAATTATTCTAAGTCTTTAATTAAGAACTAAGTTGCTTCTATTAGTAGTAGTATAGAAGAACTACCTAAGATAGGTAAGTGCGCAAGGGTGCCTAGATTATATCTTGGATACATTATTAATCTATCCTAGATATATCTCTGCGCACTTTAGGGTGGCTGTGTATTATTAGCCATTTCCAATACTAAGATTGCACGATCTTAGATATACCAAAAATAAAGTATAGTTACAATATTATACAATTAAGTGTAGCTTTAATGGCGATAATTTTAAAGAATTTTATATTAAAAGCTTATAAAGTGTGCGCGCACGGTGCTAAAGTTCATCTAGTGTAAGATTTTGCGACGTGGCGTATTTCAACACTCCCGGAGCTTTCGGCAACACTGGCCGAGCTGTATGCTCTTCGAAATGAGACTCAACCATTCCAATATTCCGATATTTGCCATGGCACAACTACAACTCCCAACATCAGCTTCCAGCACCAGTCTCACCTGTTTATTCGTCGCAATACTTCATGCTTTGGTTCGGTGTTGCAATAGCTTCCTTGTATACCGGTATAGAGCCTCAGTACCTTTAAGAAGTCGAGGAAATTGTTCATTTTAGCCCCCCACTACCTTGAGCACCCCGTCGACTAGATACGCCTGACCCGCAAGCTGAGACCTAGCAACAACTTTACGAACCCTACGAAGGTTCTCGGGGGCACCTTATGAGGCAGTGATCTATTTGGACCGGCGCGAACACTGGCGCCAATTAGATCCAAAATGGCGGGCTAGCTATATACTGTTAGATAATCTGTATTCTCTAAAGACGTGGGTCACGTGCACGAGTCACGTGCACTGTAAAGTCTCTTTGTAGCTCAAAGCCCTAGGGCCTTAAGACACGGTCAATTAACGATTAAGTCAAGATCATCAATCAATCAACCCATTTTATTAATGAACAGTTCTATATAAACTATCTGATAGTTATAAGCCCGGTCCGCCGACTTAAGAAGCTATTTAGCTATTACTTAATTATTTGAAGAAATTCTACCTTATTATTAGACTCTGACACCTTATCGTTAAAGACGCAGACTCTGACAGAAATCCTACCTTAATTGTTATAGGACGAGATTCCACGAGATTCTATCTTAATTGTTATAGGACGATCCTGATGATAAGGACGATCCTAATAACAAGGATGATCCTAATAATAAAATACCATCTTAATTCCTCCTTTGCCTATTAGTTAAATGACTCCACTAACATTGAGTTTGTTAACCACGATTATCCTTAATAAGCTAGAAGACCGGGAGTAATGGCTATAGCAACTCTAAGCCCTCGCAGATTAGCGAATTTGGGCCTACGTTGACCTAGATAATGCAGCACCTTAATAAGGTCTACTATAAGAACCAGCCTATCTAAAAGTTATAGATTTTAATAAGGATGCTATTTTATATATATAGCTCTTAACGAATTAACAGAAAGCATATAAGAATAGTAGACGATACTATAACTAAGATATAAAGTATTTCCTAAAATAAGAAGAGCACCTTAATAGATCCGCACCCAAATTACGTCTATAGTATTAATTTAGAAGAAGCTACTACTTAACCCTTCCTTAACCGTTAAGGAATAGCTATTTTAGTTAAAGAAGAACACAGAACTTACCTTATTATTTATTAGGAAGAAGGTATAATACTAGTATATAGAAGCCCTTAAGGGGTTTAAACACTTATTAAAATTAAATTAGTAGTTAGATTAATAGGAATATATAACGTAGGTAACGGGGTTTTGACCAATCCCTGGGTTTTGACCGATTTAAAGTTTTACTAGTTACAGTCACTTGCAAAAGATCATTTACTCGCTTAATTTTACGAACAGCCGGCATCGCGCCCCACCAAAATTTGTATGAGGTGTAATGCTTGCTATTTGAAGACCTAGCAAACGTTAGTAAACAGCCATAAGTAGCTTAAAGTGAAGCTTAAGCCTAGCCTAGTTAGTATAATTATATAGAACCTTCTGTGGTGTTTTCCATGGCTTCTAATAGACGCAATAAGCCAGCTAAGCAGCCAGCTAAGCTACCAACGCGCGCATTAACGCTGTCAAGGCAGTAGATAGATTTAAACTATATATCCTACGTTTCTATAATGCGCCTCCGCATAAGCTCCCATTAATTAACTAACGGCAAAGTGTAGAAACGCCTTAAAGCTCTCAAACGTTTCTGCTAGTCAATAGTTCCTTTTAATCCACGCCTTAAGGTCCTTAAACGTCGCCTTAATTGGGTTATTGTCACGGAACCCCACCGTAGGGGCCTCCATAGGAGAGCCCCGTGCTCTCGCGTACACCTCGCGTACAGCTTACGTCAGCTACGCGTAGGTATATCACCTCCTTACGCCCTCGACCCTTACGATCGATCGCGTAACGTCTTGTAGACTCCTTAAATATATACACTCTGTAGCCATTGCCCCCGTCCCGTAATATTATATTGCGCCTTTTTTATTACTAACGCTTAGCCTATAACCAATTCTACATTTCTACGATACTACAGGCGCTACTAGAAGCAGCGTGTCTCCTACTTTGTACCTCTAAAGAACTAATAATAGTAAGACGAAATTCCTTACTAGCTACTATGTTAAACTTAAAGAATAATCTAATACCTATATTAAACCCACAACGCCAATTAATCCTAGGAGGATTTGATTTATTAGCCTTAGCCTTAACCCCTAAAGTGTAACGGAACCTTGTAGCAGGAACTACAGTGGGTTCTGTCAATGGGCTAGGTATATAGGTACGACAAAGACGACAACGTAATAATAACTGGTGGAGTGGTTGCCTAATAGATTAACTCCAATTGTATTCTGAGATTCACTATAAGGAGAGAACTATCTACGGTAGGGACTGAGGTCCTTTAAATACATAACTATACTCCTAAGAAATCCTCTCTTGTATGTAAGGTATGTGTTATACGTATTATATATAGCGTACACTGCATACACTGTGTATACTGCGTATAACATTATATAACTCGCTTACCATCCCTCGTTATATGGTTCCACCAGATCTATTCTGGACTATGCCTATATTAACTAACTAGCTTCCTCCGACTCCTCTCCAAGTAGACATAATATTGTACTTAAAGCGTCCGTAACACCATCTCCCTCCTCTTTATCTTTGTTCTTAAAGATTCCTAACATCTCCAAGTTGTCTACTAGAGGTGTAATATCCGTTTATTTAATCTAGTTAATATCTATACTTATTATAGCTAAAGCTCCTTCTTCCTTACAAGCGCAGCGCCGTGCTCGCACCGTGGCTGCCATACTGTCGCTTAGTGAGATAATGCCGTCTCCGTATTCTTATTGGGTAAAGGCGGGGTTAGTGTGTATTGCGCTAGCAAGTCCTTTATCTTAACAACCCTTGTCTTGCTCGGAGTGTACTAAAGTAAACGTTTAATCGTCCTGTAATGTTCGCTCTATTTTTAACGCTAAGTATGCGCGTCTAATAACTCTTAACAGTCTTTAAGTTCCCTAAGTAACTTGTTATAGGGTCTTATGTTTAATCTACCGCTGTGAAACTTAACGGTAAGCTCTTAAGCGCCTTGGATAAGCTTTATTGTTCGCGGGAAGCGGAGCAGGAGGCTATAGCTGCTTAATAGCGTGCCCTTAAAGCCCGTTTATCCGCTTCTGCCCGTCTTCTTTGTCTTAAACGTGTCCGTAAGAAGGTCTATTCTAAGGAGTAGAAACTTGTTTAATAGGGTTTGTCTAAGCTAGGTAATAAAAGGATTAACTTTCCTCCTACAAGGGAAATAACTCCAAGTAGCTCGGTAATTGCTCCTCTTGGGTCCCCCTTAGGCGATTCATTTTTTAGCAATTCCTCTCTATTAATGTTACCTAACCTGCTTTCTTCTAATACTCCCATACCTTTCCTATAGCGTTTCTTAGGTTGCTTAGTAGTTTCTAAGTAGTCTTATTATAGCCTATCTACTTTACTTTATACTATGTTTTGTTATCTACATCCTTATAACTGATAATCTTTAAAACTTGCCATTTGTCTTCCTCTTATCCTCTATACATATCTGCCTTATAGACTAGCGGCTCGATATTTCCGTGTGCTAATTCTAGCATTGCGACATGCTGTATAGGGTAGATTTTCATTTTGGCTAATAGGTTTAACTTATATATAACCAATAAAATTCTTTACTTAACTTTAAAAGGTCCTAGTCTAACATAGTCCAACTTCTTGCTTAGTCGTTAACTCTTAAAGTTTTTATGTAATAGCTATACTTTATCCCCCTCCTTAAGATCTGGTCCCTTAGATCTCTTAGCATCATAGTACCTTTTCATTCGTTCTTATACTAGTTTAGCTGTTTCTTTAAGGTCTGCATAAAGATTTATTAACGTCTCTATTCTTTACTTAGCTGTGCTACTTGTCTTTTTTGCTTATTGTGGCAATAATAATATTCTCGGCTTATACCCATAGTTCGCCTTAAATGGTAATGTTCCTATTTCTTCTTATAGTGTTATATTATATGCAAACTGTATAACTGGTAGTAACAATACCCAATTGTTCTGTGCGTAATTAATATAATGCCTTAGATACTGCTCTAGTGTCTAGTTTAGTCTTTCCGTTTATCCGTCCGTCTGCGGATGATACGCTGTAGACGTTACTGCGCGAACCCCTTATTCTGCCAGAAATACTTCCTAAAATGCTGCTATAAATCTTGGATCTCTATCCAATATAATCTTATCTGGTGCTCTATATCTTGCAAATACTTCCTTTATATAGATTCTAGCGACATCTTCTGCTAATATCTCTTTAGTGTATACTATAAAGTATCCCTACTTTGTTAGCTTATCCACTATTACTAAAATCGCGTTATGATCTTGTCCTATAATAGGATCTCTTAACTTTGGTAACTTAATAATAAAGTCCTATAATATAACCTCCCATGGTCTTCCTGGTGTCTTAATAGGTTATAGCCCTCCATACAGCTTATGCCTTGTCGGTTTGTTCCTTTGGCAATCTAAATATTTCTTTATAACTTGTCTTACTAGTCCCCAGATTTCTTAAATAATGTATTTCTCTTGAAGTCTTAACACTAAGCCTGTAGCTCCGTTATGTCCTTGTGTTATTTCCTTATGGAATTCCTTAATAAATTCTTCTACAATAGATTTAGGCATATATATTGCTTCTCTGTTTACGTATTGCTCTAAGTCTAGATCCTCTACCTATGCTTCTTGGATCTTCTGTGTCCACTTACTCTCTAGTAACTTATGGATTTAACTTTCCTTAGTTGCTGTGATCTTTGGATAATTGTACCTAATTAATCCGTCTTAATTCTTTCGCAATAAAGCTCCCAATAGCTTTTTATCGCTTTGTAGTTTAGCCTTCCTGCTTAGAGCATCTGCTCGTGCATTGTCTGTACCCTTAGTATACTGAATTTCGAAATGGTATTCTGTAAGCATTTCCGCCCATCTAACCTATCTTTGGTTGAGTTCCTTCGTCATTAGGAATCCTATAAGGTTCTTATAGTCCGTCTTAACTATAAATGGTTTTTCTGTGCCTTGTAAGAATGCTCTCTATTCCTTAAGTGCTGTAACTATACCTAGCAACTCCTTATTATAGATGTTATAGTTCAACTCTAGTGATGTCATCTTTCAACTGTAGTATGCCACTGGGTGCTATTTATTTTAATATTTCTATAGAAAGCACGCTCCTAGTGCAAAGTCTAATGTATCTATTTCTACAACCGTCTCTAGACCTAGTTGATAGATCTTAAGAACTGGCTCTTAGGTAAATAACTCTTTAACTCTTTTAAATAGTTCTTGTTACTCCTTTCCCTATATCCATAGTTCTTCCTTCTTAGTTAATTGCGTAAACGGCTCAATGTCCTGTGACCATTGCGCTATAAACCTTCTACAGTAATTGCAAAACCCTAGAAACGATCTTAACTACGTAACGTTCTCTAGTTCTTGCTAATTTACTATAGCCTTAATCTTCTTTGGATCTATACTAAGTTGGCCTAGTTTAATAATAAATCCAACAAAATTGGTTTTCCTGGTAAAGAACTTGCATTTCTTAATTGCTACTGGCATCTTTTTTTCTTATAGTCTCTTTAAGACCTACTTAATGTGTTCTCTATGTTCTTCCTTACTTTCTGAGTAGATAATAATATTGTTGAGGTATACTATAACAAATTTATCTAGGTGTTCTCCTAATACACTATTAATTCGCTTCTAAAACGTTGCTAGTGTATTTATAAGCCCAAATTGTATAACTAACGGCTTATATAGTCCTTCCTTTAACCTAAAGGCTGCCTTCCATTTGTCGCCTTCCTTGATTCTAATCTGGTGGTACGCCTATCTTAAATCTATCTTTGTAAAGATCTTTACGTTACCTATCCTATCTTGGATTTTGCTAATTAAGGGTAAAGGATACCTATCCTTCCTAGTAATGCTGTTTAACTGTCTATAGTCTATACACATCCTAAGTTTTCCGTTTTTCTTTAGGATGAATAGTACTGGATATTCTACTAATAACTGCAACGGTCTGATGTATCCCTTTTATAAGTTCTCCTGGATAAACTCCTTAAGCGCTACTAACTCTGTCTTAGTAAGCTTATAGATTGGAAAGAACTTTGGACTTATTCCCTCTTTTAATTCTATCTTATAGTCCTAAGCTGCATGCTTTAACAGCTTCTCACTTTCTAGTGACTATAACTTTTTTCTGTACTTGTGGTATCTTTTTGGTATATAACTTAAGCCTTGCTTAGTCTCTTTATATGTCGCTCTAACTTGGTACTATACCAACTTGGTTTACTGTCGCACTTTGCGTTATTATATATCCTTAATATTAACCTAACCTATAACCTAATTAATCTTTAGATTGTACTTCTATAACTAAGGCATTCCTAGTATCGCCTCGTCCTGTCCTAATGGTAGGATATTAAAAGACACTCTGACTGGTCTCCCTTTAATAGTTATCTAAATAGGTCCTATTTTGAGATTAATAATACCTCCTCTATAGGCTATCTGATCTCCTAAAATTGTTATAAGTGGATATAGGTGTTCCTTCTGTCTGTATAGTAACCCTATCCTTTCTACTACCTTTGGTGATATGTGGTTCCTTATTGCTCTACTATCTACTAACGCTTTAAACTGCTGATCTTGCCACTTAGCTCTTAAATTTAGGTATTGTTTTTAAATTCCTTTAAGGGTCTAAGGCTCTAACACTAGTTCCCTCTGGTTCTATACACCTCCCCTTTTTCTAACTATTGGCTGCTAGATCCTGCCTGTACTTGGTCTAACTTTGGCCAATACTTAGTTTATTTCTTTTTCTTTACGTGCTATAGACAAGTGTTCTCTAGGCACTTTTACTACTATTGTCTATCTAGGCATTCTTCTGTAAGGAATCTTCCTAGTTAAAGTATTAAGTCTCCTTAACCTTGTACTTCTACTAGGTGCCAACTATATATATACTTAGCGTTCCTAAACCGCTTTTCCTCTGGTGCCTAATATATCCTTACTAGGTACTTCCGGTTCTTATCTTTAGGTGCTCTATGTATATTGCATGTGTTATCCACACAAGCTATCTATAATAGTATATAATGCGCTATATGTTTTAGGTTAACTCTTAGTTTGTCTTTATTTTTAAGTTTAAACCTATACCTGGTTAACCTAACCACTGGTATCTCTGCTGTGGGTACTAAGATTTGTTACTTACTTCTCTAGTCCCTAGATCCCTCTTCTAGGTTCCTTAACGTTATAATTAACACTCCTTTGATATAACTTATGCGTTTCTCCGTAATAGGTTAGTCTTGGACAACTTTTTTGTCTAGCCATATATAAAAATCTTCCTATTTGTCGTTATGTCGTTGCCTATACCACTTTCCGTACAGCTGGTTTAGTGTGTATGGTCTATCCATTAGAAAGTACCTTGTTATTACTATATTATAATATCCTTTGGTATATCTTTCTTCGAACCTAGTTAGAATATCTAGATCCTCTTCTTATTCTAGTTTATCTAACTATTTTGCCCTAGGTGTCCCTGTACTCGGCCTATTAGTAACTCTTTATATGGGTGCTCTGTCCCTTATACAACCTGGCGTAGCTGACCTCTTGTCTAGCTTCTGCTCTTGCTATACAATAATTCTTGTTCTAAACTTATCCATAGTTTCTTATTTTCTGTGTCTTGTAGCTGGATCTTTGTAGTCGTCTTGCTTTTTGATCCTAGTATTAACTAATTAATCTTTAGGCTAAACACTGCGTTTACCTAGGATTGCTAATATTCTTATTTATTCCCCAAACTTGTAGTTCTTAAACTTGCGTCTTATACTTATTTGTTTATTACTAAACTAAGTTACTACCCTTTCCCATTAGTTTTCGTCTGTTGTGGGTTCTTAGGTGTGTCTTATCTTGTCTTAAGAATCTTAAGCTTCTTTTATCTCTTCTTAAGAATCTTAAGCCTGTGGCCTTTTGCCTTTATTAAGTAATAAGCTAGCACTAGTAGTTATCTACTTACTTAGTTTCTTCTAAACATTACTCCTATTATCTTGTAAAGCGATAGAAATCGTATCTAACGGTGTCGCTATACCTATTACTGAACCTCGCTTAGTGGTGGTCTCAGTCTCTACTTCTGTTGCGTTTTTAAGGTTTAAGTACTCCTAGTTAGCCTCCTTTTCGTTCTTATCGCTATTGATTAATAAGTACTCCGACTTTATTGTCATTACTACTAATCTTTGTCTATATGTTACTATAACATCTTAATCTAGCTTATAGAGTTGATTTTATTCTTTATCTAACTCTCTAGTTCCTTGGAGTCCTTTTAACTCTAGCTCTTACGGCTAATAGCTTACGCCGTACTTAGCATTCTTATGAATTCGGCATGCGTTATTGTAATAATACATAAAACTGTTAATTAAACACTCTTTTATTCCTTATAGTGCACCATTATCCCTCTGTATATATATGCTGTCTGCTGGTCTGGTTCCCTTTACTATATAGTTACTCTGACCACCTCTATAGTCTTTAGCGAAATAACCCTGTTTTTTATAATTCATATAAGCTTTATCTTTAAACCATCTTTCTTGCTATAGAGTCCGCTTAAACGTCTTCTACTACTAAGATCCCTGGTTTAGCCTTTGCTTTTAGGTCCTTTAATTACTTAATCCTTAACCTCTAGGTTTCTATGGTTTCTTTTCCTATCTTTAGGTTTCTTTAGTACCACTTAGGTCTATTAGCTCTGCGCCATTCCATAGTTTTTAACTCTGTGTCTGTCGTTGCGTACTCTACGCCTTATACAACTATGGAACTCTGTCTTGCCCTCTCTTAGCTTATTCCCTTTAGTAGATTCTATTATTGATCTTTATTAACTAATCTATTAACTCTTTTAGAGTATCCGTATCTTCTATTAGGATAATTGCGTCCTGGACTTTAGCCTTAAGTCCCTATTTATACTGTGCTATAAGCGCCCTGTTGTTCCACTCAACCTATATAGCTAGTGTTTGAAACTGTGTTATATACTTAATTGTTAAAGTACGTTATACTAAGTTCTGAAGCTTTCGTTCCGCTGTGGTTGTGGCCTCCAGGTCTCTAAATATCTGCGTTAGTTACTTTACGAACCCGTTCCAACTGGTAAATATATACTATACATCCTAGTTAGTAGTTATTATGCCATTAGCCTATATTTCCGTAAGATACGGCTTAAACCACTTAAGTGCCCTCCCCGTTAGGAACAATCCTGCATAGGCTATTTGATCTAACGAGGTTGCTAACTTTACTCCTTCCTGTACTACCTTAAAGTGCATTTATGTAAGAAATCCTTTAAGCTTTGACTTTTCTCCTAAGAATTGTTTAATTAAAGGTAACTTAATCTTTACTGCTCTAATTCCATTAATGCGTTCTTTAAGTATCCTATTATTATCTTATAAGTGATTAACTATTTCCTATAACTAACCTTATATAACTACTTAAGAATCCCTATTGTCCATATTAGTATCACCTGGCCCTAAGATTGTAGCTCCTATCGACGCTGTTATAACTAGTGCTGCTCTTAGTGGTATATTGTTCGACTTTGTTCCAATACCATAACCTTAGTAGTGAATGTGTAACGGAACCTTATAGCAGGAACTATGGTGGGTTCTATTAATAGGCTGGGTATATAGGTACGATAAAGATAATAACATAATAATAACTAGTGGAGTAGTTGCCTAATAGATTAACTCTAATTATATTCTAAGATTTACTATAAGGAGAGAACTATCTATAGTAGGGACTGAGGTCCTTTAAATACATAACCATACTCCTAAGAAATCCTCTCTTATACGTAAGGTATGTGTTATACGTATTATACGTAGCGTACACTGCGTATACTGCGTATACTACGTATAACATTATATAACTCGCTTACTATCCCTCGTCATATGGTTCCACCGGATCCATCCTAGACCATGCCTGTATCAACCAACTAGCTTCCTCCGACTCCTCTCCAAGTAGACGTAACATTGTACTTAAAGCGTCCGTAACATAAAGGGAAGCCTAGTGGCTTAAAAGACTATGACAACCTTAATAAGGTAGACATTAACAATATCTTATCTTTTATTAATTATATAACTACGGACAAATAAGCTAAAGGGCTACTACCTATTAAGATTAAGATATAAGACGCTAAGATATTTGTGAAAATGGTAATATAAGAACCTAATAAATACTACCTCCTTCTACAGAACTACTATCTAAAGCTTATATAAGCTAAGATGCGTGCTGCCTAAGATTATAATATTATCCAAGACCTATAAGCTTATAAGGCGCTTACTAACAATATACGCTAAGAGATTAAAGATAACCTCTATATATCTAAACGCGACGTCCAATAATTAAAGAAGGCTGAGATTATACTCATTGCTATAGTTACTAAAAGAGAGGGTATAATTAAATACCTATAATCTTAGCTTAATAAGCATATTTGTAATAATACTAGACACCCCTCTACTATATATAACGCCACCTATATCTCTATGCCCCTGGCAACCTTACCTACTTAACACTTAACAGAGGGTTAGCGCCGAGCAGCTTCGCCTAACGGGAATCCCTACTACAGCGGCAATAATAAAAGCCATAACAACTGAACCTAAACTGCCACTATAGGGTCTAATATACGCTACCCTAATCCCCTAATCTTTAAGGGTGACCGCAAGGAATATAGCTACTAGAAGATATAAATCCGCGAGAAACTAACCTAAAGCGCCTGCCTTTTCCCCATAAAAGATGCTAAGATTGGCTATATTATTAGGCAAACAAAGGGTATCCTGTTTAATAGGCTCTTTGCTTAATAGGAGATTAGCAGTCCCTAGAAGTGGTAGTCCTACTAGGAAGTCCTTAATGACCTTAACTAAATATACCGCGACTATAACCTAGTGGCTACTAGCTAAGCCAAACTATATGCCCTAAAGATAAGCCCTACTAAATTATTTAACGAGTTCTATATTAAATTCCAAGAATACACTAAAGTCCTTACCTAAGACGATGCTGAAGACCAGGAAGATCTTCTTAAAAAAGGTACTTATTGCCTTAGTTACGCAGCCGCCAGCCATAATTATAATAATGTTTACGATATGGTAGTAGCCCTATAGAAGATTAAACAACGGCTAAACTAGATCGCTACTACAAACCCCCACCTAAAGACCTCCCTATAGAAGCCCTCTGGACCTACTAAACCACCGACCCCCACTACCCTAAGTAATACTACTGGTCCTAATATCGACCTCTCTATACCAACCTTCCCGTAGAAGCTACTAGATGGAGAATATAAGCTACTCCGGAAGCTAAGGCGTTGCTATAGATGCCGTTACGTCAGGAAAAAATTTACCAGCATTTAATTTTACCTTTCTACCATTTCAGCATTTCCTAGCATTTCCTAGCATTTCCCAGCATTTCCCAGCATTTAGCAGCATTTATAATTAAGTATTAGCATTTAGCAGCTAAATGCGGCATTTATAACTAAGTCTTAGCATTTAGC
>Ga0307507_10001340_pt1 | contig 55014 bp, 18 predicted proteins | sample 7_EM_MG_FD_207223 | JGI IMG/M metagenome (GOLD analysis project Ga0307507, IMG submission 207223) | Populus trichocarpa ectomycorrhiza microbial communities from riparian zone in the Pacific Northwest, United States - 7_EM | ecosystem: Host-associated > Plants > Roots > Unclassified | place... | reverse complement strand
TGCCTATGTAGCCGCCTTATTTTTTACCCTTCTTTCCTTTCTTACATCCTCCCTACCTAGGGAGGCACTAGAACGGCAGCTAGTAGAGGACCGTTGCTAGAACTAGATGACTATTGCTAGAACCAGACGACCGATACTAGAACCAGACGACCGTTGCCAGAGCTAGACGACTATCGCCAGAGCTAGACAACTGTTGCTAGAACTAGATGACTGTTGCTAGAGCCAGACGACCGTCGCTAGAACCAGACGACCGTCTCCAGAGTTAGACGACTGTCGCCAAAACCAGACGACCGTCGCTAGAGCTAGACGACCGTTGCTAGAACCAGACGACCGTTGCTAGAGCCAGACGACCGTCGCCAGAACTAGACAACTGTTGCTAGAACTAGATGACCGTCGCTAGAACCAGACGACTGTTACTAGAACTAGATGACCGTCGCCAGAACTAGACGACAACGACTAGCCAGCGAGCACTATAAACGATTTAATTGATTGATCGAATCAAGGTAGCACAGATAGGTAGGCATAAATAGGGAGATGCTAACGGGTAGGTAGATACAGATAGGTAAGCAGATACAGACAGGTAAGCAGATATAGACAGGTAAGTAGATGCAGATAGGCAAGCAAATGCAGATAGGTAGGTAGATGCTGACGGGTAGGCAGATATAGACAGGTAGGCAGATGCAAATAGGTAGGCGATGCAGATAGGTAGGTAATATAGATAGGTAGGCAATACAAACAGGTAGGTAATGCAGATAGGTAAGTAGATACAGATAGGCAAGCAGATGTAGACAGGTAGGTAGATGCTAACGGGTAGGTAGATATAGATAGGTAGGCAGATGTAAACAGGTAGGCGATGCAGACAGGTAGGCGATATAGGCAGGTAGGTAAGTTAATAGGTAGATAGGTAGAAGAGAACCATCGCTATATTATATTAAATTATTTAAAATAATATTATTTATTTTACTAGCCTTATAAATAGCTTTAAAGTAGCTTTTATTTATTTAAAATATGTTATTAGTATAAAAGAGGTAAATATAATTATGGTTGCCAAATGCGTAGATTACTGGTAGGTTGCGCGCAGGTTGCGCGTAGGCTGCGCGCAGGCTGTGTGTCAAAAAAACATAATATAGGCTAGTCGGTCGAGTTGCTAAATGACCTCAACTGCGCGCCAATTACGTCAACCACCAACCATTGAGGCCATTAAAAGGGTACCATATTTTGCCAATATACTATTTACAAGCGCCTCTATCTAATTTAAGGGATCCATATGCTGGTATATCTAGGAAATATTGATTTGGCCGTCTATATTTCTATAATAGTATTATAGAGATTGTTTATATAAGGTTCCTTAGTTTTAGGGGGAAGTTTATCTCTTAATATATTAACGGCAATAATAGGCAATACCTAACTAAACAGGTTAAGCACTTAATTTAGGCCGTATATTGGCTAGGAGTGTTACACTAAGATACAATACCCTATAATATGCTTTAGAATATAGAGATTAGCTAGGCAATAATGATTAACTTTAAACGGGCAGAGATTGTAAAATCACAGGCTATACTAGGCGTTATTTTATTAGATGCAAAAATTCCCTACAGCCATTTAGTATACAAGGAAAGCTATATAATATTAAATGGCGTTCTACACTTTAAAAGCCATACTTGGATAGTTTATAAAATTAAGCATTAAGTTTTAAAGACTAATTCTAGGTAGCATTTCTATCTTTATTATAAAAGAAGTATACTCTATTTAAAGCGTAAGGCATCCTACTATTATACATTCTAGTTCTACTTTATATATCTATAGTAAGGACAATAGCGTTTTATTATAATAAGAAGGCTAATAAGTTTGGTTCTAGCTATAAAGACATAGAGGCCATAGCAGATTTGCTTTATCCTCCTTTAAATCTTCGTAAACAAAGATTAAAGGAAATAATTAGGGGGGTTAAAAAATATTAAAAGGAGAGACTAAAGACCACTATAACTATTATAGGCGACCTTATTATCGCAGACACAAAAGCCACCTTTAACGCCGCTATAAATATTACCAGTAAGGTTAGAAACACCTTTCCAAAATCTACTACAAAGTCTGCCTAAGATGCCACTACAAACACCATAGACAGTACCACAGCCATAGATACCACAGTAACGAATAATAAATATAAATACAATTTGTAAGACATAATGGCAGAGATAAAAGGCTTAAAAATTAATAAGAATAAGAGTATTAGGGATAAAGACGTAGAATTAGGAGTAAAGTTAATAAAGAAGTCCCCAAGAATAAGGCGCAGATAGTCCGCTTTGGTTTTTAACAGATGCTTAAATAGATAACAGACGGATATAGTTTTTTTTTTTAACTATCTTCCCCAAATAAAATATTGGATTCGCTGTCTTTAATCATTATAATATCCTGTGACATGTAATTTAAAACCCTTACGCAGTCCAAGGGAAATATTATAAGATACGCTATAGTGTACTCCCCCTAGCCTCTATTAGCGGATGTCTTTAAAGGCTATATATTTGCTTACTAGAAGGAAATAATCTGTCTAACAAATAGTAAGAAGGATTATACTTGCTACAGCCAGAATAATAGTAGGTATTCCGACCTTTAAGGTCACTTATAATAATCTTCAATTCCATAGGTGTTATACCGTGCGCGCTTGCTATATTTTAAAGACTAGAATTGCAGCAAATAAGATATGTACTAGAAAACTTTCTACTGCTATTAGAATGTATAGTAGTAGCTAGTGCGATATAGAGAAGAATCGCCTAATATTTAAGCCCTAGAGTAGAAAAGTAAGAAGAATAATAATATAGGCTACCCAGCGGCCCTTTATAAATATACTAACAAAACCCTATAAAGATTGGATCTAGCTTTTTATTAGTAAGTTCCTTTAGTATAGTGGCCTTATAAACCTTAGCAGCTAATATAATCGCCAACAAAGATCTTAGCAACACGGCTATTGATTATAGTATGTCCTAAAGTAAATAAATAATCCGGTACTTTATATACCTAATTAAGATAGTAATTACGAGTCCAGGGATAAGAAAAAGAGATATTATATTAAAGACGAGAGGCCACTAAAGGCGCTGTGGCTTGTAATACCATAGGGCGATAGTACGGAAAATCACAAGGTAATAAATAAACACTATACAACCATACGCGGCGGCTATAGGTAGAGGAGTGTGCATTGCGGTAAAGGAAAGAAGGCAACTGCATTTTTAGCCTAGTTAGCTTATAGGCCTTATAACTCTACCAGTAAGCCCTAAATTTCGTAATAGTAAATAGAACCAGGCTTAATATGGTTAAGCCATTGTTAAAGCAATGTTAAAGCATTACTTAGATTTAGGATCGAGTTAATTCTTTAAGGAATATGGGGAAGAATCCAATTAGTTCCTAGCGAGAAAGGCTTTTAGGGTATGGAATCTTAATTAAGGCTTGCATTAACTTATCCTAGAAATCTCCCGCCTATCCAGTTTAAGTAATTAATTCAACTCTTTAGGGACGTGTTGCTAAGGAGGCCAGTATATAGGAGGAGTTGCTTTACGCTAGTATAGATTTGGGGCACTAAAAAACCTATAGGTTTTTTAGTACCCCAAATCTATACTAGCTCACCATTGCTTAAAGTAAAAGGTTTTGCCCGCTATTTACTATTAGGACTTCTTATAACACCTATAAAATAACTAATATTACCGCGAAACTTAGAGCTGCTCTAGTATAAGAAGAGCTAGCGCTTCTAGAGCCAAGCGTAAGTTTACCTATTCTATAGATACCACCTCTTTACTAAACTTTTTTACAGTTACTCCAAAACATAAACAAAGTCCTTAAGTTAGTTTACAAAGCTAAGTCGAAGTCGAAATCTTTCGCAAAAAATATAACTTTTAGGGTTGATTTTAAAGAAACTGGTATTTCGCAATTAAGTCTATTAAAAATACGCCGTTCTAAGCCTAACCCTAGGGTTGCGATATTTCTTACTAAAGTTTAGGCCAAAAAGACGGCTTTCTAGAACCCTTAAGTTCAGAAAACCTATACAGACAATTAGAAGAGCTTTCTTAAGAATTCGCTTAATTATACCGTTTTTATCTACTTGGTTCTTAAAATAGAGAAGGTACACCACCAACTTCTTTATAGATTTGGTTAAGTAGTTCTATAGAAACTCTTAAAAGATAGATATATAGCAAGCTCAATAGCTAAAGACTTTCACGGAATTAGCTTAAACACTAAAATCCTGCTTAAAGACTTTACTAAAGAGATAGAAGATTTCTTTACTGGCAGAAGCAAGTACTGCCTAATTAGTGAGGCGCTAGGAGGGCCCAGTATCTTATTTTTCCTTCCTTTAGAGATAGGGGATGGAGTGTAAGCTTAGCAGTAAATAGTGGTTATTTGTGTACTAACCATAATCTTAAATGGGAAAAGAAGTTCCTAAAGGTGGGTTCTAACCACGACGAATTAATCCAAGCCCTTAAAGATGCGGGCATTTTAGATACCTTAAAAGAATACCATATACTTGCTAAAAGCTTAATTAAAGAAGGTATTAGTATAGTTAAAATCCTTATAATTTAGTGTGGATGCTGACTTTACTAGGTGCTACTGCAGCTATTATATATAAAGCGATTAATTGGATTCCAGAAGCTCTAAAGAGAAGATCAAAAACCACTAAATAATTAGACGGCAAGCGACTTAGGGTCCAAAGAGAGGGGAACTCACTTTTAGTAGAGTAGAGTGCCGGCACTATAAGGCAAGACTAACATAATATAGCAAATCCCATTACCACGTTCTAATAGGCCGCTCCGACACCGTATACATAAGAGGTATATAGATATGCCACTAGAAACAACATGGGTAAGGGTAAATAGAACTAAGTGCTTAAGAAAATTCTAACTTCTTATTAGGGAATCCCAAAAACAATTTACATAATCTATTACTAGGCTACAGAGATAATAGAGCTTAGCTATTTAACATATTACATTTAATGGATAATAGAAGAGGCACACTATATAGTAAGTGCTGTTATAAATGTGTTTTATAACCGGTGCCTAACCTTAAGGAAGACGCATTTAAGCAGGCCTAGGCACCTAGGCTAAACGGACCATTTAGCGAGAACTAGCTATAAATTTAGATGGGAATAACTTACGGCAATTTAGGGGTCCTAATAAACCCCGCATAGTAGGAGGCATATTATAATAGCATAATAGTCTTATCTAATACTAAGAATAGACCTAAGAGCTTCTTACTAAACCTATCTACTCTGCTAATAGATGCCGAAAACTATTTAGCAACACCAGATAATGGAATAAGTAGAGAATTATTAACTTTAATGTAGAACGAAGTCCCTTCTACGCCAGGGATCCTTATAGACTTTAAACCATAATATAACCTCTTTAATAATTTCCTTATATCCTTTAAACCACAATACAACTTCTTTAAAGCATTTGACTTAACAGATCTTAATACAGAACTATAAGCTGCCTACTAGGCTTTTCTTTTGGACCGGCTATGGCAATAGGATAAGAAACACCACCCTATTACTAATAGCGGCTGGCTTACCGGTAGTATAAAGGACAGTATACCTACAAGTCAGCTCTACTTGCTGTTTAGTGCTTTTATTGGTAATATATATAGACACCTTTAAGATTTGGATAGGAATGACAAACTGGTCCCTTTAAGTTCCTATACATACATTCTCTTTTATAGATCGAAAAATGACCTAGCGTTATAGAGGCTACTAAATTATTAGCAGATTACATATAATTTAATAGCTTACTATCTACCTTTATAAATAACTTTAGCTAAGCTACTTTGTAAAGGTGCAAAGCTTCCTAATCTACTTCCTTTGATATATATTTCTCTATACCCAGTTCTAAGAATGGTGTAAAAGTAGTTTCCTAATCCACTTCCTTTAATATGCATTTCTCTATACCTGGCTTTAAGGACAGTATAAAAGTGGTTTTCTAATCTACTTCCTTTAATATGCATTTGTCTATACCCAGCTCTAAAGATGTTGTAAAAGTGATTTCCTGCTTCTTTAGCACCTTATAGATGTTCCTTATTATATTACCAGTGTCTAGTTCGATCTAATATAAATGTTTAGGTATAAGTGACATCTATAAAAGTAGAAGGGTTCCGATAAAAAAGATAAGGGATTTTGCTATATTAGGAAGATATGGGATCGACCATATAAAAACTACATTTAAGGAAGGGCATTTTTTAGTATTAGTATTGCTAAGATTCTAGCAAAGGTCTTACTTACTGCTTTATGCGGCCTAGTTATTATTAAGTGATTAATAAAAAGCGCGGATAATACTTTTCAGTAAATTAGGATAAGTGGGGTTTTTTAATTATATAACTAACTTTATCCAAATGGAGGGGTAGTAGGGAAATGCTTAGTATGTATATAAGCCTTAATATATAAGACAGATGTCGCGCGCATTAGAGGCTAACCTACTTACCCTATCGCTTTTATAGTACAATTTAACTAAGTACTCTAGAATGCCACACCTAAACATTCTAGTGGCTCTTGTTACCTAATAATCAACCTACATTTCCACATATAGATATATACGCCCTTCCCTGTTTTGGCCAATAAATACAAGGATATAAGACCAGCTGGATACTAGGGCTTTAGCAATTAATGTATAAATAGGCCACTACCTAGGGTTAAATTTCTAATAAGTCAACCCCCTTATATTTAACTTTTTTAACCTTTTTATACTTTTAAAGGCATATTATGTCTGATTTGCTTGCTAAACAGATCGCAGAGTTGATCTATAACCCCTTACTAAAGTGGACAGCACCAGACCGTAATAGTTGGGTTTGGACCAAATATAATTGGCCAACGCAATTCGTATCTAGTGTAGCTAGAGACAAACTTGTCTTAGAATAGATTAGATATTCGCCTACTATTAGTTTAACCGTAAAGAGATTAAGTAAGCTCTTTAAATAATACAATAGGTCCAAATTATTAGTTATAGATAGGGTAATAGCAAAATGTATAAGATCGCGGTTAAAATAAAAGAGACTAAAGGCGCTCCTTGTATTACAGTTAGTTAGGATAAACTACATACATTAGAATAGTTAGCCGAAATGTTATAGTAGGCTATAAAACCTGTCTTATAGCTATTAAGTCGGCTGGGTTTAAATATGGAGGAGCTATAGGGTCTTAATAGGAAGTTTAGCCCTAGGAAAGCTACTGGGGAGAATTTGGTTTAAGTAGTTAAAGACTACCTTATTATTTTAAAAAGGGCTCTTGTAATGTAGAAGCTTATAAAGGCGACTAGGGAAGCTAGCTTAGATTATAGAAATGGTAGTAAAAGGTTTTTCCTATGCATGCAATATACTTACTTAAAGTAACCTATCTATCCTACCTACTGTTTTATAGGATGGCTATAGGCTCTTAAATTATCTAAATTATATACTAGCATTTTGAGCAACAAAGTATATAAGGGTAATTAGGGTTAAGTAGATGACTGCTGTCCTTAATATAATATATAAACTTAGTGCCGCAACTAATATTGCGATAGGTCCCAGTCCCGCAGAGAGTATTAAGACAGTTATTAATGTTTTTGCTTTTGCTTTTAGCCGCGGCGCACCTTACCTTGGTAGATTGAAGTAGTAACTCTGTTTGTTATAGCTAAGATTGAACAGCTTAAAGTTTCTATATAAAATTTTCCTCTATGTCCTTAGATGCGGTAATTGCCGTCTATATAATGCCAATAGTAAAATCGCTTATAATGTCCAGCTCTACAAAGTCCTTAAGTTTAACAAGCTCTTTAATATGCTCGGCCGCTATTAAGGCGATTATATTATATAATGCCAAGTCGCTTGTTAGGCCAAAGACATTCTTAATAATATTAGGAAACCTGTCTATAGACTAGCTGGTTTCTAAAAAATATTAGATTTTTATATTTATAAGCTCTTTTAGCTATGGTATATTGTAATAATTAGCAATTGCATTAACATAGACATGGCGAAGTATGATATTGGCCATTGTTGGCTGTGTTATTATGTCTTTGTTATCGCCACCGCTATTATCAAGTTTAAATAGCGATAAGGCATTAGCGTCGTTAAGTTACGCTACCTCTAATTCTATGGATTAAAGTTTAAGTATAGATAAATTGGATTATTGTGTAAATATATCCTTACCTTAGCCGAGCGTTTCTATACTTATAATATTAGATCCTTACTCCTCCTTGCTATTATTATAGTCCCTCTTATATATAAATTAGATTATTCTTTTAATAGTGCCGGAATTGAACTCGTTAATATTTATAATGTTAGTCGCCGCCTTCTACCCATTAGTTAGTTCCTAGTTAGGGTCAATTCCACTAGATATTTAGTTGGCTTTTACCTAAAAGCCCCTATTATAGGCAGCTATAAGTATAGGAGATTAGGTATATATAATTACTTTATAGACTTTAAACTCTAGTCCCTAGTATACTGTAACGGAACCTTGTAGTAGGAACTACGGTGGGTTCTGTTATTGGGCTGGGTATGTAGGTAAGAACAAAACAACAACATAATAACAACTGGTGGAGTGGTTGCCCAATAGATTAACTCTAATTATATTCTGAGATTTACTACAAGGAGAGAACTATCTATAGTAGGGACTGAGGTTCTTTAAATACATAACCGTACTTCTAAGAAATCCTCTCTTATATGTGAGGTACGTGTTATACGTATTATACATAGCGTACACTGCGTACACTTTGTATACTGCGTATAATATTATGTGACTCGCTTACTATTCCTCGTTATATAGTTCTACCAGATCCATCCTAGACCGTGCCTGTATTAACCAACTAGCTTCCTACAACTCTTCTCTAAGTAGTTATAATATTGTACTTAAAGCGTCCGTAATATTATCTCCCTCCTCTTTATCTTCGTCCTTAAAGATTCCTAATATCTCTAAGTCGTCTACTAGAGGTGTAATGTCCGTTTAATTAGTCTAGTTAATATTCTTGCTTATTATACCTAAAGCTTCTTCTTCTTTATAAGCGCAACGTTGTGCTTGCACCGTGGCTGCCATACTGTCGCTTGGTAAGATAATATTATCTCCATATTCTTATTATGCGAAAGTAGAGTTAGTGTGTATTATAATGGTGAGTCCCTTGTCTTAACAACTATTATCTTGCTTAGAGTGCACTAAAGCAAACGTTTAATTGTCCTGCAATGTTCGCTTTGTCTCTAATGCTAAGTATACGCGTCCTATAACTCTTAACAGTCTTTAAGTTCCCTAAGTAACTTATTATAGGGTCTTATGTTTAATCCGCCGCTGTGAAGCTTAACGGTAAGCTCTTAAGCGCCTTAGACAAGCTTTGTTGTTCGCGGGAAGTAGAGTAGGAGGCTGCAGCTGCTTAATAGCGTGCCCTTAAAGCCCGTCTATTGGCCTCTGCCTGTCTTCTTTATCTTAAACGTGTTTATAAGAAGGTCCGTTCCAAGGAGTAGAAACTGGTTTAACAGGGTTTATCTAAGCTAGGTAATAAAAGAACTAGCTCTCCTCCTGTAAGGGAAACAACTCCAAGTAGCTCGGCAATTGCTCCTCTTAGGTCCCCCTTAGGTAACTTGTTCTTTGGTGATCCTTCTTTATCAATATTACCTAACCTGCTTTCTTCTAATACTCCTATACCTTTCCTATAGCGTTCCCTAGGTTGCTTAGTAGTTCCTAGGTAGTCTCACTATAGCCTATCCACTTTACTTTATACTATGTTTCGTTATCTATATCCTCGTGATTAATAATCTTTAAAACTTGCTATTTGTCTTCCTCTTGTCCTCTATATATGTCTGCTTTATAGACTGGTGGCTTAATATTCCTGTATACTGGCTCTAGCATTACAACGTGTTGTATAGGGTAGATTTTTATTTTGGCTAGTAGGTTTAACTTATACGTGACCGATGAAATTCTTTACTTGACTTTAAAAGGTTTTAGTCTAACGTAGTCTAACTTCTTGCTTAATTGTTAACTCTTAAAATTTTTGTATAGTAGCTACACTTTATCCCCCTCCTTAAGATCTGGTCCCTTAGATCTCTTAGCGTTATAGTACCTTTTTATTCATTCTTATACTAGTTTAGCTGTTTCTTTAAGGTCTATATAAAGATTCATTAACGTCTCTATTCTTTGCTTAGCTGTGCTACTCGTCTTTTTTGCTTAATGTGGCGATAACGATGTTCTTAGCTTATATCTGTAATTCGCCTTAAATAGTAATGTCCCCATTCCTTCTTATGGTGTTGCATTGTATACAAACTATGCAACTAGTAATAACAATACCTAATTATTTTATGCGTAATTAATATAATGCCTTAGATACTACTCTAGTGTCTAGTTTAGTCTTTCCATTTATCCATCTGTCTGCGGATAATATACTATAGATATTACTGCGCGAACTCCTTATTCTGCCAGAAACACTTCCTAAAATACTGCTATAAATCTTAGATCTCTATCCAATATAACCTTATTTAGTACTCTGTATCTTACAAATACTTCCTTTATATAGATTCTAGCGACATCCTCTACTAATATCTCTTTAGTGCATGCTATAAAGTATCCCTACTTTATTAGCTTATCCACTATTACTAAGATTGCGTTATAATCTTGTCCTATAATAGGATCTCTTAACTTTGGTAACTTAATAATAAAGTCCTATAATATAACCTCCTATGGTCTTCCTGGTGTCTTAATAGGTTATAGCCCTCCATACGGCTTATGCCTTATTAGTTTATTTCTTTGGCAATCTAGATATTCCTTTATAACTTATCTTGCTAGTTTCTAGATTCCTTAAATAATATATTCTTTTTAAAGTCTTAACACTAAGCCTATAGCTCCGTTATGTCCTTATGTTATTCCCTTGTAGAATTCCTTAACAAATTCTTCTATAATAGACTTAGGTATATACGTTACTTCTCTATTTTCGTATTGCTCTAAGTCTAGATCCTCTGCCTATACTTCTTAGATCTTCTATATCTAATTACTTTTTAGTAATTTATAGATCTAACTTTCCTTAGTTGCTGCAATCTTTAGATAATTATACCTAATTAATCTGTCTTAATCCTTTCGCAACAAAGCTCCCAATAGCTTTTTATTACTTTATAGTTTAGCCTTTCTGCTTAGAGCGTCTGCTTGTGCATTATCTATACCCTTGGTATGCTAAATTTCAAAATAGTATTCTATAAGCATTTCCGCCTATCTAACCTGTCTTTAGTTAAGTTTCTTTATTGTTAGGAATCCTGTAAGGTTCTTATAGTCCATCTTAACTATAAATGGTTTCTTTGTGCCTTATAAGAACGCTCTCTATTTCTTAAGTACTGCAACTATACCTAATAACTCCTTGTTGTAGATGTTATAGTTTAACTCTAGTGGTATTATCTTTCAACTGTAGTATGCTACTAGGTGCCATCTATCTTGATATTTCTATATAAAGTACGCCCCTAGTGTAAAGTCTAATGCATCTATTTCTATAACCGTCTTTAGACCTAGTTAATAGATCTTAAGAACTAGCTCCTAAGTAAACAACTCTTTAACTCTCTTAAACAGTTCTTGTTACTCCTTTCCCCATACCCACAGTTCTTCTTTCTTTGTTAACTACGTAAACGGCTTAATATCCTGTAACTATTGCGCTATAAACCTTCTACAGTAATTGCAAAACCCTAGGAACGATCTTAACTGCGTAACGTTCTCTAGTTCTTGCCAATTTACTATAGCCTTGATCTTCTTTAGATCTATACTAAGTTAGCCTAGTTTAATAATGAATTTAATAAAATCGGTCTTCCTGGTAAAGAACTCGCATTTCTTAATTGCTACTGGCATCTGTTTTTCTTATAGTCTCTTTAAAACCCACTTAACGTATTCTCTATGCTCTTCCTTACTCTCTAAGTAGATAATAATGTTGTCAAGGTATGCTATAATAAATTTATCTAGGTGTTCTCCTAATACACTATTAATTCGCTTTTAGAACGTTGCTAGTGTGTTTATAAGCCCAAATTGTATAACTAATGGCTTATATAGTCCTTCCTTTAACCTAAAGGCTGCCTTCTATTTGTCGCCTTCCTTAATTCTAATCTAATGGTACGCCTATCTTAGATCTATCTTTATAAAGATCTTTACGTTGCCTATTCTATCTTAGATTTCGCTAATTAAGGGTAAAGAATACCTATCCTTCCTAGTGATGCTGTTTAACTGTCTGTAGTCTATACACATTTTAAGTTTTCCGTTTTTCTTTAGGATGAATAGTACTGGATATTCTGCTGATAACTATAATGGTTTAATATATCCCTTACGTAAGTTCCCCTGGACAAACTCCTTAAGCGCTACTAACTCTATTTTAGTAAGCTTATAGATTAGAAAGAACTTTAGACTTATTCCCTTTTCCAATTCTATCTTATAGTCCCAAGCTATATACTCTAACAGCTTTTTACTTTCTAGTAACTATAACTTTTTACCATACTTATGGTATCTCTTTAGTATATAACTTAAGCCTCGCTTAGTCTCTTTATATATTACTCTAACTTAATACTATACCAACTTGGTTTACTATCGCACTTTGCGCTATTATATATCCTTAATATCAACTTGACCTATAACCCAATTAATCTTTAGATTGTACTCCTGTAACTAAGGCATTCCTAATATTGCCTCGTCCTGTCTTAACGGTAGGATATTAAAAGACATTCTGACTGGTCTCCCTTTAATAGTTATCTAAATAGGTCCTATTTTGAGATTAATAATGCCTCCTCTATAGGCTATCTAATCTCCTAAAATTGTTATAAGTGGATATAGGTGTTCCTTCTATTTATATAGTAACCCTATTCTTTCCACTACCTTTAGTAATATATGGTTCCTGGTTACTCTACTATCTACTAACACTTTGAACTGCTGACCTTGCCACTTAGCTTATAAATTTAGGTGTTGTCCTTAAATTCCTTTAAGGCTCTAAGGCTCTAATACTAGTTCCCTCTAGTCCTATACACCTCCCCTTTTCCTAACTGTTGGCTACTAGGTCCTACCTATACTTAGTCTAACTTAGGCTAATACTTAGTTCGTTTCTTTTCCTTTATATACTATAGATAAGTGTTCTCTGGGTACTCCCACTACTATTATCCGTCTAGGCATTCTTCCGTAAGGAATCTTCCTAGTTAAAGTATTAAGTCCCTTTAACCTTATACTTCTACTGGGTGCTAACTATGCATATACTTGGCGTTTCTGAACCGCTTTTCCTCTAGTGCCTAATATATTTTTACTGGGTACTTCCAGTTCTTATCTTTAGGTGCTCTATATATGTTACACATATTATCCACACAAGCTATCTATAATAGTGTATAATGCGCTGCATGTTTTAGGTTAACTCTTAATTCGTCTTTATTCTTAAGTTTAAACCTATACCTGGTTAACCTAACTACTAATATCTCTGCTGTGGGTACTAAAATTTATTACTTACTTCTCTAGTCCCTAGATCCCTCTTCTAGGTTCCTTAACATTATAATTAATACTCCTTTAATGTAACTTATACATTTTTCCATAATGGGTTAGTCTTAGACAACTTTTTTGTCTAGCTATATATAAAAGTCTTCCTATTCGTCACTATGTCGTTGCCTATACCACTTTCCGTATAGCTGGTTTAGTATATATAGTCTATCTATTAGAAAGTACCTTGTTATCGCTACATTGTAATATCCTTTAGTATATCTTTCTTTAAACCTAGTTGGAATATCTAGATCCTCTTTTTATTCTAGTTCGTCTAACCATTTTACCCTAGGTGTTCCTGCACTCGGCCTATTAGTAACTCTTTACATAAGTGCTCTGTTCCTTATATAACCTAGTATAGCTAACCTCTTATCTAGCTTCTGCTCTTGCTATGCAATAATTCTTATCCTAAACTTATCCATAGTTTCTTATTTTCTGCGTCTTATAGCTGGATTCTTATAGTTATCTTGCTTTTTAATCCTAGTATTAACTATTTAATCTTTAGGCTAAACACTGCGTTTACCTAGGATTGCTAACGTTCTTATTTGTTCTCTAAACTCATAGTTCTTAAACTTGCGTTCTATACTTATTTGTTTATTACTAAACTGAGTTACTACCCTTTCCTATTGGTTTTCGTCCATTGTGGGTCCTTAGGTGTGTCTTATCTCACTTTAAGAATCTTAAGCTTCTCTTATCTCTTCTTAAGAATCTTAAGCCTATGGCCTTTTACCTTTATTGAGTAATGAGCTAGCACTAGCAGTCGTCTACTTACTTAGTTTCTTCTAAACGTTGCTCCTATTGTCTTATAAAGCAATGGAAATTGTATCTAACGGTATTGCAATACCCATTACTAAACCTCGTTCTGTGACGGTCTTAGTCTCTACTTCTATTTCAACTTCTTTAAGGTCTATATGCTCTTAGTAAGCTGCCTTTGTTACCTTATTGTCAGTAAATGCTTCGCCTTTATTGAATTTATTGTCTTTAATGTCCAATCTATAAGCTGGTTCGTTGGTTCCTTTAAACTTAAATAATAATGGCTCCTATAGCCAATAGCTTGCGCCATACTTAGCGTCCTTATAAATTTGGTATATATTGTTGTAATAATACGCAAAACTGTTAATTAAACACTCTTTTGTTCCTTATAGTGCACCATTATCCCTCTATATATACGTGCTATCTACTAGTCTAGTTCCCTTTACCACGTAGTTACTTTAACTACCTCTATAGTCTCTGGTAAAATAACCTTGTTTTCTATAATTTATATAAGCTCCATCTTTAAACTATTTTTCTTGCTGTAGAGTCCGCCTAAACGTTTTCTACTGCTAAGATCCCTAGTTTGGCCTCTACTCCTAGGTCCTTTAATTACTTAATCCTTAACCTCTAGGTTTCTATAGTTTCTTTTCCTACCTTTAGGTTTCTTTAGTACCACTTAGGTCCATTAGCTCTACGCTATTCCATAGTTTTTAACTCTATATCTATTATTGCATACTCTGCGCCTTATATAACTGTAGAACTCTGTCTTACCCTCTCTTAGCTTATTCCCTTTAATAGATTCTATTATTAATCTTTATTAACTAATCTATTAACTCTCTTAGAGTATCCGTATCTTCTATTAGGATAATTACATCCTAGACTTTAGCCTTAAGTCCCTATTTATACTGTGCTATAAGCGCCCTATTATTCCACTTAACCTACATAGCTAGTGTTTAAAACTGTGTTATATACTTAATTGCTAAAGTGCGTTATACTAAGTTTTAAAGCTTTTATTCTGCTGTGGTTATAGCCTCTAGGTCTCTAAATATCTACATTAGTCACTCTGTAAACCTATTCTAACTAGCAAATATATACCGTATATCCTAGTTAGTAGTTGTTATACCATTAGCCTATATTTCCGTAAGATATAGCTTAAACCACTTAAGTGCCCTCCCTATTAGGAACAATCCTGCATAGGCTACTTAATCTAACGATATTACTAACTTCACTCCTTCCTGTACTACCTTAAAGTGCATCTGCATAAGAAATCCTTTAAGCTTTGACTTCTCTCCTAAGAATCGTTTAATTGAAGGTAGCTTAATCTTTACTGCTCTAATTCTATTAATACGTTCTTTAAGTATCCTATTATTGTCTTATAAGTGATCAACTATTTCCTATAACTGACCTCGCATAACTACTTAAGAATCCCCCTTGTCCATACTGGTATCACCTAGCCCTAAGGTTATAGCTGCCGTCGACGCCGTTGTGACTAGTGCTGCTCTTGGTGGCATATTGTTTAATCTTATTTAATACCATAACCTTAGTAGTAAATATGTAACGGAACCTTATAGTAGGAACTACGGTGGGTTCTATTATTGGGCTGGGTATATAGGTAAGAACAAAACAACAACATAATAATAACTGGTGGAGTAGTTGCCCAACAGATTAACTCTAATTGTATTCTAAGATTTACTACAAGGAGAGAACTATCTACGGTAGGGACTAAGGTCCTTTAAATACACAACCATACTCCTAAGAAATCCTCTTTTGTACGTAAGGTACGTGTTATACGTGTTATACGTAGCGTACACTACATACACTTTATATACTGCGTATAACATCATGTGACTCGCTTACTATTCCTCGTTATATGGTTCCACCAGATCCATCCTGGACCGTGCCTGTATTAACTAACTAGCTTCCTGCGACTCTTCTTTAAGTAGTTATAACATTGTACTTAAAGCGTCCGTAATATATACAAGTTTTAAGTCGCTATATTTCTCACTATCTATAAGCTGCGCTAAGATAAGCGGAATACTTTTGGATAATATGTTTTATTAGTTTTCTTTCCTAGTTCTGGTTTTAACTACGTTTTAAGCAATATTTAAGGGAGTGATTTGGTGTTAAACAGGACAATTAAGAATAAGAACTCTGCTTTATTAAACGTGGCTCTAGAGCCTCTATATATATATTAAGAAGTAGTTATTAGCTTTGTCTAATCTGCAATAGAATTAGTTAATTAGTTAGAGCTTTAAACGTTAGTCGCTTAACTAAGGACTAATATGACTTCTAAGCGCCTTACTTTTAGAACCCCTTAGTCACACAATTATCTTAGTTGCATAATTACCTAATGCGCACGATTTTCTAGCTTGCATAATTACCTAACGCGCACGATTTTCTAGCTTGCATAATTACCTAGCTCGTAAGATCTCTAGCTTATAAAGTTACCTAGCTCCTACAACCTCTAGCTTATAAGATCTAAGAGCTCGCACAACCCCTAAACTTGTATAATTGCCTAGTTTATATAACCCTCCTGGCTTAAATTACCTAGATTGCATAATTTTCTAACTCGCATAATTTCCTAGTTCCCACAAGTTTCTAGCTCTTATGAGTTCCTAGCTCCCACGAGTTCCTAGCTCCTATAATCTCCAGCTTATAAGATTCTATAGCCCATATAACCCCCAGCTTATACAATTGCCTAGCTTGCACAACCTTCCAGCTAATAAACGCTTAATATTATTAGACAGGAGACGCTTATGGCGTCACTTTTAATCGAGCTTCTAGCACGCCTGGTATAGGTCCTTATCTAAACACGCCTAGCCCAGCTTAAAAAGGTCCATACTTCTATTAAGCAGGCCAACACTAAGTTAATTAAAAGATTTTGGGTTTAGCAGTCTAATAGCGCTAATACTATAGAGCTATACTACCTAATTATAAGGATATTAAACTGGAGGACATCAGAACGAGTGGATATTATCTTTAATTATAGTATACCTACAAACAGGCGTCATCCTTAGGTTATAGCGTTTGACATTAAAGTTGGCGATTTAATTTTAGCTAGTTAACTTTCCCATCCGCTAATACAGCCAAAAGTGAACGAAACTGTGGATTGGTGGGGAAAGGATAATCTTAAGTATGGCCTTAGTTTTCTAAGTTAATTAGACATTTAAAGGAAACGACGTGCTTTAGCGCATTTATAATATAAATCTAAAATATACGTATAGTTTCTAAATGCGAATAGTTTATGGCATTTTTATATATAGCTTTTTCTTTTATAAAGACCTAAGCCCATTATACTCCGTCCACTAAAACACCATATATGCAGGTTTAGGTATAGTATATATAATCCCCTAATTATTACTTACGGAAGAGCTTAATAGGGTAGTAACTAAGCAACTGTAATGCCTAAGTAATGGGGTTTTTAATACCCACACCCTATCTAGGCAACGGTATAGATCCTTAATGTTATTCCAACACTTCTTAGGAACTTCACAATTAATATATCCACATTAAGTCCACTAATCCATTAATATTTCGCATATAATAACGTACTACTAGACAACAATTAGAATTAGGTCTTTAACTTAAGTGATATTCCTAGAAAGTCTGACCTACTAATATATATAGGAGAAGTTGCTAGATATAGCTAATAAGAGTAGATAAAGTTTAGAACGCCTTTAGGATATCTTTTTAAGTTAAAGGGCTATACTCTTAGAATTATAAGGAGTAGGGAGTACCTAGTAAAGGTGCAAGTTTCGATAGCTTAGGTTGTAGTAAGTGTATATACTATTTATATTATTTCTACTAGCTTAACAAGGCTGCGATAGATAAGATATTAGATATACTAGACTGTATAAGTTAAATAGAAACAGCTGTATGCGGCATTGCTTTAAAGAAAATGCACTTAAATATTTATCCCATTCTGCTTCTGGATGGGTGTATATATTAAGTAGATATATAGTCATAATAGGAGCACCGGTAAGCCTATTTTATGCATAAGGTTTTAAAACAGCTCCCTTTCCAACGCCAGCCTTGTCTTTATACTAACATTCCTTATACTGGCGATGCCCAATCTAGGCATTATAGCAGCCCATTCCGGCCCCCAACGCTAAAATCTTTAGGGCGCTATATAGTAAAAACGCCCTTAGAAGCTAGCTGCACCTTATACTGGCATCCTCTTTAGCCTTACTATATTTAAGCCTTATGCATTATATGCAAACCTAAATTAATAAGAAGTAAATATTATAAAAATCCTAAAACTAGAAGTAAAAGAAATATATAAGATTAGATCTAGAAACATTGAAGAAGTTCCTATATAATAACCCCTATGAACTTTGCAACAACTTAAAGCCCCCTTATATATACTTAGAGAAGTTCCTATATAAACAGCCCTATAGTCATAAGTCCAAGCCCCTTTATATATACTTAGAGAAGTTCCCACATAAACAACCCTATAAGCGTAGCCATAAATCTAAGCCCCCTTACATAACCTAACTACCCCTCCCTACTACACCGGAATAGATGAATAACCGCTATATACTATAAGCAGAGAAATAATTTAAACAAAAAGAAAACACTATAAAAAAACATGTTTATATCCTTAAGATATAAATCTATAAGTACTATAGTCTTAAACACGACTAATAGTTGCTAAGGTAGCATGCGTCCTAGGTCCATAAGAAATTCAAAAAATCCTGGGTTGTTAGTATAGATTTGCCTTACTTATCGCTTTTAAGGTAGTGAATAAATTCATCTAAGTGGAAGCATAGATTATCGCGAATGCTTTATAGCTCGCTATAAGTCAAGTAGGTAGAGACTCTGGTAGGAATAATAAAATATTATTTTGTTTTGCAATAGGCTAAACAAAAAGAGGCCAAAGTTTTAACCCTTTTACCAGCTTTTATTAGAAATCTTCTTTGCATTTATATCCTATACTTACAGATTTAAGACTATAAAGCTAAGGCCACTATATCCAACTGTCGCCCATATGGCCTCGTTGCTTAACATCTCTTCATTGCTGTCTACCCCTATTTCTTGACCTTTAGTGCTAACACCATTTTCTCCGCCATATAATGTCTCTGCGTCCTATTCTTAATCCTTATTACTAAAGCCACTTTCCCAACCAGCTAACGCCTCGTCGCCATCTCTAAAGTCGGTTTCTCTATCTATAAACACCCACTCACTAGCTAACAATTTAGGAACGCTACACTTATAGGTACTTGGGGTTGCGGGATACCACTTAAGGAGAAATCGTAGTTAATGTTATTGGGATATGGAACAAGCCTATAGACCTCTAAGTACCGGCTGCTTAGCGCCTTAAGTAAAAGATCTCCCCTAATGTATGGCAGATTAATAGGAGTTAATTGCCACTTATATAAGGCGGAGCGCTTATAAAGGGCTTAGCTAGAATGCTAATTAAACCACCCTATAGGCACTAATAGCTCCTTTACCACAGATAGGGGGTTAATATATAAGATTTACTAGCTAGGATAAGTCTACTGCTTAGGCAGTATCTTGCCCCAGGAAGGATAGGCATTAGAAGTAGATTATATAATGCTATTTCTGCTAAGAGAGGCGTTATTAGGGGTTATTGTTAACTTCTAATTCTAGTTTACAACTTTATATAAACGCCTCTAAACCCTACTAAGGTATGCGGCGTCTATTGGGAATTATCAGCCGTTCAAATTTAGCAATAGCTTAGCCAATAGCTACCCCCAAAAATGCCTCACTTAATGCTTTACTTGTGGATTACTTTAGGCGCCTATAGTCTTGGGCGCAGACAATATATAAGCTAAGAGTAATTACAGCCACTAAATATTGTACTACAGACACCACATAAAGTGGAAAAGAGCGGCTAGTATATTCTGCCTTTCCTTTCTACCTTTTGTCCTAACTCCGCCCTAAGAAAGAAATGGAATATAAACATCATGCTCCTAGCTCTTATATGCTATTAATTTGACTTACCTTTAAATCTAACCTCTTAACCATATATCCCTTACCATCTTTATAAAAATACCAGACATTATATATATTACCTTAATTAAGCTTAGATACGTTGCTAACATAACCTATAGGTCCTTAATCAGTACTTATAGAAATATTACTATATGCTACCTTTCTAAAGATAATATACCTATTTATTAACTTGCTGGAAACCTTAAATTATCCTAGAATCGCATCGGTAATAAAGATATAGCATCTACCAGTAGGAAGAAGAAATAATTGTAGCTTTCTAACCCTATACAGAAACAGATGCCTTATATACCTACTTAAACACCTAATAAGGTCAACTCTTATAAAATCGATAATAATACGGAGGGTGACACCTAAAAAGATATAAAAATGTACGCCAATTACCTTAAGAGCCTGGAAGGCCGCAGTAAAACTAAGATAGTTTTACCTAAGCTAATAGAGAGCCATGGCGAGGCTAAAACAGACTTACCTTAACTAAAAGAGGTTTATATTAAAGGTTTGCTAGTACCTCCAGGTATGTTTATAAAACACCTATATTTATTTAGCAATACTAATAAGTAAGTAGGGAATAGCTTAGCTAATCTTACAACGTTTCTTGGAGTTGCATCTCCCCTATCTAAAATATTAACGATTTCTGATGCTATGATTTTGCATAAACAACTAAAGTATCTCGTCTCGTGGTTACCTTCTTATTTTATAATAAAGGACTTAAGACGTCTTCAAAGCCCTAGTTATAAATCATTTATATCTACATTTGGCCCTATCGCAGTAATATGCTAGTATTCTACCTAGGTTTTAGCCGTGGACATACTACCAAACAGACTTGCATTATACTATGCTAAGAATCCCCATCTCTTTCGCTGTTATGCTGAGATATATAAACCACTTAAAGATGTTATAATAGAGATAGCTAAAAGGAACAAACTATACAAGCAAGGAGATCAACTAGGAAAGGCATTAGAGGATTTATTAGAAGAGATATTAAGGAGAAGGGTACACAAGAAAAAGGTAGATTCCACTATAGATAGAGATCCTAAAAGGTCTAAGGTATAAGAAATTTCTTATAAGGAAGATTTTTGCAATATTCTTGTCTTTCGGCATTAAGAATTAAGGCATTATTTAGGATTTCCTTGGCTTAGTGTTTTATTTCTATCTAGTTGCTTCTATATTAAGAATATCTCGTTATTATTTGCGTGTATAGACAAGTTTTTGCATATTGGATTAAAGTTAAGAGTTCTCTACCTTTATATGCTTGGCAGCAATAAGTCAGCCGTCCTATAACTTGTTTAGTCCTCTATAAAGAAAGGTTACCACTATTTATACACCCCCTAAATGATACATATACACCCCCTAATTGATATACATACACCCCCTACCTTATTTAGTTTAGATGCTTCCTTACTAAGTTAGAACATTACATGCGTTTAACTTATTTGCGCCTATATCGCAAAAATCAAAGTGCGCGCCTACTTAAATACACTATAGTTCTTAACCCACCTCCATTAAAGCTGTGTAACTCTTAGAAGCTTACGCTTAATAATATCTATAAGTTTACCAAAGGGCAGGGCTATATAGTATCAGTTTTCCGGTTAAAAACCAATAAGTAGGTGCCACCAACTGTGCGAAAACTCCCCTTAGGCGCGGGCGTGGCGCGGCAGAGGCAGCTTACAGAGGTGGCAGCACCCAAATTAGTTCACACAACGCCTCACAAAGCACTGCGCAATCTAATTAATCGCTCCTTTGGCACGTTCTAAATCTAATTTAGACTTTACTACTTGTACTATAACTGAAATCAAGACTTAATCGTGGTGTTGCGGTTATAAAAGTTACATACCGCGTACTTTGATTTTCGCAATATAGGCGCAAACAAGTCAAACGCACGTAATATTCTAACTTAGTAAGGAAGCGTCTAAACTTAGTAAGGAAGTATCTAAACCAAATAAGGTAGGGGGTGTACATATATCTAGTACGCAATTAACATTGCAGCCCTAGTTATACAAGCTAGGCAATAGTGCAAGCTAGGTTAAAACTACGTGGTTTAGCCCAGCACCTATTCACACCCAGTACGCAATTGGTAAGAAGTAAATATTAGGAAAATACCAGAACTAAAAAAAAAAGAAATATATAAGTCCCATATCTAGAAATATTAAAGAAGTTCCCACATAAAGACTCCTATAAACTTTGCAACAATTTAAAGAAATTTTTTTTTTAAGAGAAGATAAAAGAAAGCAACATTCTAGTCAACCTGGACGGCTTAATAGATATAAGAAGATTAGCCTAAGGTTTGCTAAAAAGCTATACACACAGCTTATAAAAATCATATTTAGCTCCAGGTAATGAAAACTGGTCAACACTAACAGAGGAGTAAGATAGTAATTAGAGGCTTAAACTAAGCAGGACAAAGAGGATCTAAAACTTGTTTTGGATAAAACCAGCTAGTAACTACAATAATAGTATAGATTGCCATGATAAGAACGCCTTTAAGCCAGTCTATTTTAGTATTAGTTAGAGTAGATTACCTATATAGAAAGGAAAACTTACTAGATTTACTATCTTAGATAAGATAGTTTACTAAAAGCACAGTAATAAATAAAACAGTAATTAGAAAGGTATTAAATAAAAGCGTTATATAATCCTAGCCTATAGTCCAACTAAGTATAATAATAAAGGGGAGAACTAGAAGGGCGATTTATATACTAAATCTAATAGCAACATTAATTACTAGGCTTATTTTATCCTTGCAAGCTACTGTAACCACTGTTATATACTTAGCAGCGTTCCTAATAATTAGGAGTAGGATAAAACCAATAAAAGTAGTGGAGATAGTGCCGCTTACTGTAATATTACTGATGCTGTTAACTATAAACTTAGAACAGAAGGCGACTAACACGGTAGAGAATCTAAGGGTTATAATTGCACCCCAGATCATTAATTTGGGCACCTTAATCTTATTGTCTTCCTTTTCTACGTTTAAATCCTGCTTAACTTGGGAGGATTTACGCTTAGGAGCCCTTTGGCTTGGAGCATTATATATTTTGTTATATAACTTTAATTGAAATATAAGGTAGCAAGCGTATATAATTAGGAGGATAATAGCTGTTCCGCGGGAAAGCTCCTAATTAAGTATAGAGCTATTAAGGCTTATAGCTATATAGGTTAGTATCTATTATAGGTCTAAAGCTGTTATTGAACTTACTTAACAGCGTAAAGTGGAGGGTGGTTGGAATAATTAAACTACTAATAAACAGAGCTAGAAGACTAGCTGCAGTATTTGCTACTATTATATTAAAATATTGTTCCATCTAGTTAATGCCTCTAAAGAAGAAGCATATGCTAAGGATAAGGAGTAAGTTTAAAAGCATACTGCTAATTAAGGAAGTTTTGACAATAGTAATCTGGCCCTTAGTTAGGGCTAAGATGGAGATAATTAATTTAACAGCGTTTCTGCGCCAAATATTAAATAATATTAGGACAAACAAGAAGCGGAGAAACGTACCTAAAAGTTGCGTTTAAAAGACCACCCAATATATTACTAGCGTGGAGCGTAATCTCTTTAATAGCGCAACTAATCATTACAGCAAGCGGGATAATGGCAATAAAGTTAACAATAAATATGGTGATGCCGTTAACGTGAAGATAATTAACCATAAAGCCAACGGGAACGGCAAAAAGAAGTATGTTTATCTATAAGTTAAACAAGACGGCACGAACCTAATTCTTAGCAGGTATTTTACGCTTTAAAGCTACTTTCTACCTTTCCTTAATTATTGGCTTAAGATATAAGGGATTTTATAGGCCTATACTAGCCTTTTTATCAGATTGTTTATTATTAGGCCTTATCTAGGCTGCTTGACAGGCTTTTAAGAATGTTGCTAGATATAAATATGCCATTATAAGTATAGTTTTTAATTGTTCCTAGAAAGAATATAATGGAGAAGGGCAATTTTATAGTCTAGAGGGTACCTATATATAGCAAAGACTAAGAAGTCCAATGGTACTTAGGCCAACACCAACGCCTTAAATCCATAATGGTGCGTTTAGCTTTTTTTTTTAGTTAATTTTATAAGTAAGGATCCAAAGCAAATTCTAGAATAGTTGTTATAGAGGAGAGGAGGATTAACGTTAATAACTAGATAGAATGGCTAGTAAAAAAAAGGAGAAGATGGAGTAATAGACAAATAATAAGTAAAAAGTAGACTGACTACTTATAGAAATAAAAACGTGGTAGAACATATAAATAAGGGTATAAGTTTGTGTACCTCTAAGTACCAGCTGCTTAGCGTCTTAAATATAAGTTTTTCCTTAACGCAAGGCAGATTAACAGGAGTTATTATACCGCCTATATAAGGCGGAGCGCTTATAAAGGGCTTAGCTAGAATGCTAATTAAACCACCCTATAACGTACTAACAGCTCCTTTGCTACAGATAGGGAGTGAATATACGAGATTAACTGGCTAAGATAAGTCTACTACTTAAGCAGTATCCTGCTCTGTAAAGGGTGGGCGTTAGGAGTAGATTATATAATACTATTTCTACTAGGTAAGGCATTATTAGGGGGTCATTGTTGGCTTCTGGTTCTAGTTTACAACTTTATATAAACGCCTCTAAATACTGCACTGTTAGGGCTGTCTAAAAGCTAAGTTGTCTATTTACCTTGTCTTAACCTTAGGCCAGGCTTGTTAGCTATTAAGGCGACAGGAAATTGTGTTAAGGTATATAATAGGGCTTAAGTAAAGCCATGTAACTAGATAGACATTACTGTACAAAGCAACGCTTAACTAGCTGCCTTAATATCGCCGTCTTAAAATAATTGGAAGAAAGGGGTTAATACTAGCCCTTATCGTTCAATGTAATCCTCCTGTAGAGGCACAGTAAAGTAGGGTATAAATAGGGAAGGATTATGCTCCTATTGTAGCTATATTGTAGTGCGTTTATAATACTATACTAGTATCCCTAAGTTAGTAAATTGGCTTAACTTTTAAGGCATAGTTAAAGCGGAGCCCACTATCAGCTCTCTTATTAGCTAAGCGGTAGAGAGGAGTAGGATATAAAAGGCCTCTATATCCTTTAACCAGACCTATATTAAGCACAGAATCCTTTAAGGAAATCCCTCCTTACTTTCTCGCAAAGATACTTAAACTATTAGCTGCCTTATCTCTTTAACAATAAGCGACTCAGACAACTTAGACGCTATAATAGTGGATACCACATTGTATTAAATTAAGGTGCGCTCTAAATATTAAATCCTTTATAGGATACCGCTAATAGAGCTAGGATACACCGCTTGCTTCCAATCCTAAAGGCTCTAATAAGGCCATTAATATAGTAGGGCAGGTATGCGATAGTTACTTCCCTATAGTTTTGTCTATTTACTAGCTTACTAATATAAGCAGGATATCTAGTTAGCACTAAAATGTAAAAGTAATTTAGAGAATAACAAGGCCAATACAGAAGGAACTGTAAGGAAATATTTACCCCGCACTAATAAGATGAAGAAGTTATCTTAATATAGTCCGCTTAGTAACTCCTTCTAATAAAGCTTATTAACCCCTAGCTTACTCTATTAGGGGCAATAGAGAGACTAAGTAGCTTAGTTAATCAACTTAGCTATAGGCTTAGCCAACTTGATAGGAAAATTAACAGCCTTAAAAAAAATAACTGCTATATTATAAGTTATCTAGGGAAGGTTAATAATTGGACTAATAGCTTAAGAAGTAACTGGGAAGAAATAAGAGATACTATTAGGCGGTTTTAGAATAAAATCCACACTCTTAAAAGAGGCAGTGATAAAACTTTAGATTATAGAGATAAACAGGTTGCAAAGGCTAGAAACAAGATCATGGCATTTAAGAGGAAAAGGGCACGCTTAGTCTAAGGATAAAGAAGTCTCCAGAATTAAGGAGGAAATTTATTACTTAAATAGTACGCTCTTTAGCTATTATATCGTTTGCTTATTAAAGGAAATTTATATATTGGATTTAAGTTAGGACTAGCCCTACCCTTTATAGCAAGTATTTGCCGCATTTATATACTTAATTAGCAATAAGCTAGTAGATCTAACTAAGCTTAGCATCTAAAGCAAGCAGAACTACATTCCCCTATTACATATTTAGGTCTAGTCGCTCTATACTAGCATCTTCTTTACTAGTAGAGGATAGAATTTGTCCTTAAAATAAAAGTTAGTTTGTAGAATAATAGAAGAAAAGGGGGCCTATAAGGGTTTCTAGGTCTAGAGGCTATAAAGGCTAATCTATCCCTTAACCCGCCAGCGTCTAAATTAGGTTTAGCTTGTTTTAGGACTAGCTATGTAATTATTTATAGGCGCTTATAAAAGCAACTCCACCTAGTACTCTTTAGCCTCGCTATATAAGAGCCCTACTATATTAAAGCCTTACGCGTCGCAGAACAAACTAAAACCGATAAGTATAATTAGTTATAGACCAGAAAACACTACCTACCCATATTTAGGCCATTGTGGCTCAGTATTTAACTAAGCCCTACGAAGCCTCAGTCTAAGCCACATTGGGTTGACTTAACTTTTCCACGCCTAATCTTTAATCCTCACGTTTACTTATACCTTGCTTCCTCCCTTACACTTTCCTCTCTTACTATTTACTTATTTTAAGACGCGCCAGCGTATATTTAACCTCCCTACACTTATTTACTTCTCTGCCATTATACCATCCTTATATACTAGTCTCTTTAATCTCCCCTTACCTGCCTATCTACCTACTATATTGGCCCTCCTAATATAGCTCTTAGCGCGCCCGCCCGTAATAACAAATCTCTTTAGATTAAAGATAATAAAAACAAAGCCTATTAGAGAAGAGCTAAATAACTTTTGCGATTTATTTAACTTGACTTATTAGGATCTAGGCATCCCTAGCTTTTTAGACTTATTGTACTAAATAGGCAATAAAGGTAACTATTAATGGACCTATTACTAGTTTTTATCTAACGCCTATAGGACTAAAGGATATTTTGCTTAATCTAATACTTACTCTACAGAGCCTTTATGCTTCTTATTTATTGCTATCCAACAGTGGTAATAAAAACCTCCTTAGTAATCTGTTGAGACTTAATTCAGCAGTTAATTTTAACGACTTTAATGTTAAACAATTCCTGCCTCTTCTAAATACAATCCTTTGAATTGAACCTAACAAGGTTATCTAGGAAAAGGTATACGCCACTATAACAGAGTCTATGCCCCCCCCCCTAACCGCTGCCATTCCACATTTAAACCCCACTTCTGCGCAATATAAGTAGCTTTACTAACTTATCTAAATATAGGAAATACGTAGATTATATTCTAAAGGAGGAGCTAGGCCCTCTTTATATAGGGATTCCTGGCTTATATAAAGCATTCTTTAGGGGAGTAGAAGGTCTTAAAGAGGTAAGTGCCGCCGTTTTTAAGAAATGCAAGGAAGTGGACAATCCACTATATACTAAGGGTGGCTGGCGTAACTGGCCTAAAAGCACAAAGCAAGATAATATCCTAGAGTGGTTTAATAACCTAATTGAATTATTTTTAGATTTTGTAGAGGAGTATAGGTCTGCCCTAAAGATATAATAAACGCTTATCGCATATACTAAGCAGCCCTTATAAGGGTCTATAGCAAAGCAAAAGCTAGATATTAGTTTTATAGATGATCTAATAGCTAGCAAAAGCTCTTAATGTTATTGGTTGCATATACTTGTACTAGAAGAGCTAAAAAGTAATCTAAACACCAATATAGCCTTATAGGCGTGGTTTAATTTGGGGAAATATATAAGAGAAGTCTTCGCTGCTTAGGACACTTATTACTTTATCCTAGGCTTTACCCTCTATAGACCTATTATACGGCTATAGGAGTATAACCAGGTAGGAGGCATCGCGTTATTACTATTTAATATTAATAAAGATGGGCTACAATTTACCTTGGCAATATTGGGATTTCTCTAAATAAATAAGGAGCAGCTTAGGTTCAATCCTACTATTCTAATATTAGACGGCAAACGGTATATTAAAATTGTATACAATGGCCAGACTAAGCGTCTTATCCTTAACAAAGTTATTAAGTAGGCATACTGCGTTACAGGTTAGGCAATAACTTGCTAGAGAGAACACTATAAGGGGGACGCCTTTAAGAAACCCCTTGTTATTAAAGACTTGTAGCAGTACCTAGAGCGCAAGGAAGAAGGTAAACTGCTATATAAGATATCAGAGGAGGGAGTGGTCAACATGGCCAGGTACTATCACTATAAGACTATTTACATAAATGGACAAAATAATAACATCTATAATATCCGCAAGGGGCTAGATATTATAAAAGCGATAAAATATAAGCTAGAAGGCTTAATAATGCCTCTAAAACTGGTTAGAGTGCAAATCAGTATAAGAAAAGGCCGAAGTTCTAATAGAAAGAGATCTTCCAGCTATATTAATATCCCATTGCCGCCCAGCAAGCGCATATATTTAGGTTCTCTACCTAAAGGCGGAAAGCGCCTTACAACCCTAAATCAAGTATATCAATGCGTTATTACTAGGGACTACGGAAAGCCTCTTTACGAGGTAAGCTCTTAGGCTGCAATGCTTGCTGCACTAAAGGGTGGCATTGAAGGATATAAGTCTTTATATACGCGGGCTAGTATTATCTAATGTAACATTTTAACAGGCAACCTTATAATGAACAAGGAAGACGACAATTCTTCTTGGCCGGTATTTTTAATTGACTTCGATCTTGCGATTAAGGAGCAGCAGAAAGGGCCTTTAGGAGCGCGGGGCAAGACCAGCACAAGAGCGTTTATAGCGATTAGAGTGCTCCTAGGCAAGATATACTTAGCTTGGTATAATTTTGAGTCGTTCTTTTAGGTGCTATTCTGGATATGCATTCACTATAATGGACCTAATAAAAAAGGCAACGTTGTTAACAGGTTTAATAAGTGGAATTCTGTGGATATAGAAGAGCTGGCTAAAATGAAAAAAGGGGCAGTAGCTAATAAAGAGGATTTTCTTAAGACTGCAGGTAATAACTTTTCACTGTACTATTAGCCACTAATCTCTTAGGTTAATAGATTATAGAAGGTGGTCTTTCTAGGCGGTGGGAGGCAAAAGGGAAAGGATAAAAAACTTCCTTTTTAAATAAAGGAGGTGCTTTAAGAAGCAAGGAAGAATCTAAAGGTGCTAGCAGAGTAGATAGAATAATATTTTATTGCTCTTCCACTGTATAAGTAAAGTTTTGCGGAGATTTGAGCGGCTAAGGCTAGGCAGTAGCCTTGGTCAAAACGCATATAAAATAGCGTAGGGCGAGTCGCCTAGGCTAAATAAACCTAGAAAAGTAGATAACCTAATCTTCCGCCAGATTATTAGGTCCCCATACCCTACTATCCTATATAGGCTTTATGTTTCTACAAAACACGCAATTTACTCCCTAGCCTATTAGAAGCAGCCTTGTACCGCCTAAATGGAGGCCATAGGAGAATTAATCCCCTACTCTAACTAATCCCCTACTTAAACAAATCCCCTACAGGAGCCAATGCCCATATATTTTGCCGCCCTATAGGAACTAGTCCCCTACTTTAACAAATCCCCTATAGAATCTAGTCCCCTACTCCAATAAATCCCCTACGCTAACAAATCCCCTACTCTAATAAACCCCCTACTTTAACAAATCCCTTACTCTAACAAATCCCCTATAGGTGCCAATACCTATATATTCCACCGCCCTATAGGAACTAATCCCCTATGGCTTATATTCCTATATGGCTTTTGCTCCCCTATGGGGGCCATTAGCTATATCCGCTGCTCCTTTACGGGAACCAATCCCCTACAGCTCCTGTTCTCCCGTTCTTAAATAAGAGATTACCCCTAAAGGTGGCTCCACAAAGCCTAGAGGAACTCTACTCTGACAACCATAAATAAAAGGGTTGGTCTAAAATACATCAATGACGCCAAATTTGAAAGTATAGGTGTGATTAAAAGTCTTAGGGTTAAAAAGCCCTAGTTATAGGGCTAGTGCTAATCCCTATAGAAGACCTGCCTATAGGAGCGCCTATACCTTTAATGTGTATCCGTTAATAAGGATATAGGTTGGGGGTTTTAATATAGTTTAGTTAACTTAGCAACCACGCCAAGCCAAACGCCAAGTAGTAGAGGTAGTATATTACCGCCACAACACTATTCTAGGAAGTAGACCCTTAACAAGGGTCTAGTTAGTACGGCTTAGCCACCCTCCCTACTAGTAGGGGCGAGCTCGAAGTATTTTACGCTTTAATTACCCGCTGTAAATACCGCTAATTATGCAGCATATCCTAATGAGCCTTTGCAGATATTGGCTTGGCTTAGCGCTTAAATGTGTATTTGTGCGGTGAAAACAGTTAGTGACCTAAGTCCGGAATAATTGTAGGACCAATATATATAGGCAGTAGCTTATTAAACTGCCCCGCCTTTTATAAACATACTCCTTGAATTACCCCTTAACCCTAGTATAAAAGTGTAACCAAAGTTAGGAGAAAGCTTTTGGCCGTCGCCCTTTTTAGCTCCACAATTGCTGCTGTGGAAGTTAGGTTATGTCTCTAAAAAAATCCTTTTTCTCACGGTTAAAGCATTTACGTGGAGATTATCGTGCTAAGGACTCAGAAAAGTCTAAGAGAAAGGACAACGATCCGTAAAGCGGTACGGTAGTCCTACCCACTGCTTTAGCGACATTATCCAAACATATTTAAGATATGTGGGAGGATAGATTGTTTACAGTAGAGTTTAATAGCAACTAGATAATATTATTTTAGCTAATAGTGTAGGGATAGAGTGTAAATATTCCTGGAGTATATTCTAGATATTCTACTAATATACTTAGTTATAGGAAGTAAGTAGACCTATAAATACTGATATGTGTAGCTGCTGCTAACCTTGTCCTGTTTGTTTATATAAGATGTAAGTAGACCTGCAAATACTAATATATATAGCTACTGCTAACCTTGTCCTGTTTATTAGTGTAGAGAGTAAGTAGACCTATAAATACTAATATATATAGCTGCTGCTAACCTTGTCCTATTTATTAGTATAGTATGTAAGTAGACCTGTGAATACCAATATGTATAGCTGCTGCTAACCTTGTCCTATTTGTTAGTATAGGAAGTAAGTAGACCTATAAATACTGATATGTGTGGTTGCTGCTAACCTTGTCCTATTTGTTGGTGTAGTATGTAAGTAGACCTGCAAATACTAATATGTATAGCTGCTGCTAACCTTGTCCTATTTATTGGTGTAGAGAATAAGTAGACCTGCGAATACTAATATATATAGCTGCTGCTAACCTTGTCCTGTTTATTGGTGTAGCTTATAAGTAGACCTATAAATACTAATATATGTGGCTGCTGCTAACCTTATCCTATTTGTTGGTGTAGCTTATAAGTAGACCTGCGAATACCAATATGTGTAGCTGCTGCTAACCTTGTCCTATTTATTAGTGTAGTATATAAGTAGACCTACAAATACTAATATGTGTAGCTGCTGCTAACCTTATCCTGTTTGTTAGTGTAGGAAGTAAGTAGACCTATAAATACTAATATATATAGCTGCTGCTAACCTTGTCCTGTTTGTTAGTATAGGAAATAAGTAGACCTGTAAATACTAATATGTGTAGCTGCTACTAACCTTATCCTATTTATTGGTGTAGGATATAAGTAGACCTGTAAATACTAATATGTGTAGCTGCTGCTAACCTTGTCTTATTTGTTGGTATAGTATATAAGTAGACCTATAAATACTAATATGTATAGCTGCTGCTAACCTTATTCTGTTTGTTAGTATAGCTTATAAGTAGACCTATAAATACTAATATGTGTAGCTACTGCTAACCTTGTCCTATTTATTAGTATAGGGAGTAAGTAGACCTGTAAATACTAATATGTATAGCTACTGCTAACCTTGTCCTGTTTATTAGTGTAGTATATAAGTAGACCTGTAAATACCAATATATATAGCTGCTGCTAACCTTGTCCTATTTGTTGGTGTAGTATATAAATAGACCTGTAAATGTCTCTTATACATGACCGCTTAAACTGGTACTAATACAAGTATAGTATAGTGGCTGGCGCTATACCTTTAATAATAATTTTGCTTAAGATTTCTTTAAAAGCTTTCTATTAAGTGCGCTTCTAAGCCAGCTTGCCCTAGTCTAGTTCTATACCTGCTATAGTTCTATTATAGCTACTGGCTACATCGTTAATCTTTCTAAAGTCTATACTGCTAAAAAAAGTTGCTAGCTCTGCGCTTTACTCCTCTATATACTTAAATACCACTATAATAATAATGAATTAAATATTTAAATTGTTTAAAAACAGTCAACATTAAAAATAGGAAGTGGGGGGCTATGGATTCTCTAGTTGTGTTCTAATTTGGGTTAGTATTTAACTCCTTACATGTGCTAGGTAGGGCCACTACTTACTACATATCTTTTACCATAGAATATTTGGCTAATCCTAATAACAACATCTAGATTAGCTTCCCAGTCTTACCCAAAGCGGAAAGCCCTATATATTTTACACTACTTCACATATAGCTTTATTGGTGTAACAAGTCCCACAATTGCAATAAGCACCATATTGAATCTAATACAGCATTACTGACAAGACTCCTCTATGTTAGTGATCTGGATAATCTAGGTTATAATCCTAATGTCTTGCGTCTTAATCTTGCTAAGTAAATAGACAGAAGAAAATATATCGCTTTATCCTATTGCTGGGGCGAACTTCCAATTAAAAATAAGAAATAGTTTTATACAACCCAGGATAACATTAGCCGACGGCTAGGAGGATTTAGTATCTCCAACCTACTAAAGACTTTCCAGGACGCTATTAAAGTAACTTGAGAACTTTGTGTACTATACCTCTAGATTGACTTACTCTGTATAATCTAATACGAGCACAATAGCAAAGATTGGAAACGCGAATCTGGGCGTATGGAAGAGGTCTTCTCTTTAGCTTACTGTACAATCGCTACAACTTCGGCTGTCCATTCAAAAGCGGGATTCCTTAAGCGGAACATAAGCACTGAGTATGTCCTTATTCAAGATGCCTCGGGTAGGCAGTTCTATATCAGCGCCGATATAGATAATTTTAACAACAATATAGAGAAGGCTCAGCTTAATACGCGAGCATAGGTAATGCAAGAAAGGATTTTGTCATGACAAACTATCCATTTTAGTAACAATCAGACATACTAGGAATGTGGTGAAGGGGTTTACTACAAAAACCTTACTAGACTAAAAAGGTAAAAACTTAAGCAATATCTAATAGACCAACATCTTCCTAACTTAGATATTTTACTCCTTAGCTTATTTTAAAAGAAGTTCTTTATACTCGATCCAAACTTCCCAAACCAGCTCCTTAAGTCAGGCTACCAACGTACCATGGAATTCATTCACTTTCTTTTTAAGGACTACTCAAAGCGCGACCTTATAGAGAAGACTGATAAAGCTGTTGCAATATCTAGGTTAGAGGCCCGTATTGCATATATTCTAAGGTGTCAAAGTAGATATAGTATCTTTAAGCGGTACCTTTACAGGAATCTCTTATGGCAAATGTCTGACAATAAAATAGAGCGGATTGAGTACCCCACCCAGAATGTACTATCGTGGTCATAGATAGCATATAATGGAGGCATTCAGTTTATAGACATCCCTTTTAGCATAGTTAATTAAATTAATAACCTCTGGTTTAATAAGGGGCGTGAACTTGTACTAATCACCAATATAGGGGAGTTTTAGGATTGTATAATGGAACCAAATAGAAAATATTATACCATTTTGGATTTTAGTAGAACGAAAAGAGAATAGATACAGTATAATATTAAGGAGGACGAGGATCTTTTTAAGGAACGATATATTGTCACTAGGAAGAAGTCTAGTAAGAATAAGGATGAGATTAAGGATGGGGATAGATTGGATATTAAGGAGTACTATATATTAGTTGTTAGGCCGACTAGTGTAGATGGCAAGTACAAGAGGGTTAGAGTTAGGTTGATTTAGAGTGACTACGTAGTAAGACCGAGGTTTAATGTGCGAGTTATGTAAACGACTTCGCATTAAAAAATCTGGTAGAGTAACCAATGCATACATCGATTCAATTTCAAATTATAAGGTTTAGCGCTTCTTACTATAGATGCTTGGTCAGAGCTAGGGCTACTAAAGAGATGAACCGATCTATACGAGATACTTACCGTACAGAACATTATGGTAGGCTATAATGGCACACTATCCTTATATAGCCGTCTAAGCATGGCGTTTGACTATTCTGGGTAAAGCTTACTATGCGCTTAGCTGTGGGGCTACTTCTACTAATATCTACACTTTGACTTAGCACAGGACGGGTTTAGCGGCAGCATAATTAGCGGTATTTACAGCATATGATTAAAGTGTAAAATACTTTAAGCTCGCCCCTACTAGCAGGGAGGGTGGCTAAGCCGCACTAACCAGACCCTTATTTTTGTGGCGTTTCCCAAATATTAGCGCGGTCAAAGCTATAATCTACTTTGTAAAAGAGATAGGACGTTTACACCCAAGTAAATAATAAGCCGATCTTAATAAGTAAATACACTTAAGGATTCTTTCTCCTACCTATACCTCCTAACCGACTACACTGGTAGCGCGAAGAAATTCCAAAGAGAATACGTTAATTAGCCTAAAGAGGTAAAAAGCTAATTAATAAGAGGGCTTAAAGATTTAATAAATAAGAGGGCTTAAAGATCTAACAAATAAGAGGGCTTAAAGATTTAATAAACGAGAGGGCTTAAAGTTCTAACAAGTGGGGGGGCTTAAATATTTGATAAATAAGAGGGCTTAAAGATTTGACAAATAAGAGGGCTTAAAGATTTGATAGATAAGAGGGCTTAAAGATTTGACCAATAGGAGGGCTTGAAGATTTGATAGATAAGAGGGTAAGAAAATTTGACTAATAAGAGGGCTTAAAGATTTGACCAATAAAAGGGTGAAAGATTTGGCTAATAAGAGGGCAAGACGAGCGGCCACTAAAGTTTTCTCGCGTGGTACTAAACACCTTTTAGAACTACGTTCCTCTAGGCATCTATAAGCAATTTGCCCGCGTTATAGCCTACTATATAGGCCTTATTGTTATAGGAGCAAATAAGTATATAGGCTTATGTCCTTATAGGAATGGAAGCTATTTGCAATTGCAATTTTAAGAAAGCAATAAATACTAATGCTACTAGCTATAAGTTCTATAAAACGTATTTGCTGATGCTGTATGTATATAAGTGAATCTATATATACGAGTTCAAATTCTTAACTGATTTTGTGCCTTTAAAGTCACTTTTAAAATCCTGGTTTAACGTAAGAGCCATTCTTAAATGCTTATATGTAAGTTTCTCTTTCTTGCTTTTAGCTAAGCCGTAACTAGTCTATATAGCGTTCTTAATCTAACACAGTATATGTTAGCGCTAGGCTTATAACTTTCGTTTAAACATTGCCTTACCTATCTTTTGTTTAATTTATGGTCTAAAAGCCGCTCTATATCTTTTCTAGAGATATTAGGAGTATTGGCTTGCTTTAGGAAGGTCTTCTATACTTACTCTCTTGCCAGTTTCTTTAGCTCGTTATATCTAAGTGCAAGATGTATTCTGCTCTATATAGCTGCATTAAATACGGTAATCCTGTTTATTGTGAGAAACATAATGCCTTAGGAATACTCCATCTATTACAGGAAGATGGATACTAGGCTATTACATTAAACATTATTTAAAGTTCTTTTAGTAAGAAAGACATCAGCCTTATTTATAAGAAGGATAGTGTTCCAGCGGTAAACGTTTTTAACTATTGGGGCTAGGTTTTGTTCTAAACGGGCTAAATCCATATTAAGGTCTCCCGTATAAGCCTTCTTATGGTTAAACTGGTATATAAATACACTTATAAAAGGGAACAAACCACATAGAGGGGTCTCCTCTAAGATTTGGCAAGCGCTTTAGCTATCAATGTCTTTCCTACCCTAGGTGGGCTACTAAAACAGTTAGCCTTTGAAACAGCTAGTGCCTTGCCAGAAAACTTACTGTAGTAAGAAAACTAGGCCTTTCCCCTTCCCTTTAATTATATTATTAAACTTTGATTTCCCGGACCTAGACTGGTAGCTCTTTATAAGTCCTTAAAGTACTATTTTCTTATCCTCCTTAATTGCGAGTAACTTGAATGCTAAGGGATTCCATTTAATGTCCTTAATGTTAACAACGGCAAATTCACCTATTAGTGCTTGTATTAGTATATATAATTTGCTAGCTTTAGGAAAAGAGTGCGTAGAAAGCCTAACCCTATTTTTTGTCCGCTAAACTGAAGGCCAGGGCTGTTAGTGGATAGATTAGGTACTTATTATCTCCTATCTCCTTAGGAACTAAACCCTAATTCTTCACATCGCCTTGCTAATTGGTCCCTTAATTATACACGCCGATTCCGTATATATCTGTAACGATTGGCTGCTTGCCATAGTTAGGATTCTGATAATAAAATGCTATTACATCTACTATAATGCGACTGCTTATAGAAAATCTTAACAGGCTATCTTTGGTCCAAAAAAAGGCGATCCCTTTATATTTACAGTGGTTAATGCCTCTTAAAGACATAAACTTCCGGCCATTACTGATAAGATCCTGCTTTATCTTAGCTTGTCTCTTATAACGCTTCAGCGGAAATACCTTAAGAGATGTAATTTTTATAGTTAAACGGAATTCTGGAATAGAGAGGGTGGTTTTTACCTTGCTAAACGCCTTCTTATTATAGCCAAAATAGTAACAGTTAAGTTTGAAGCTCTTTTCACTATAAAGTGAGGTTTTAAAGTTACCTAAATTATATATAAGGCATCTTGGTTGATCTAAGCCTTCGCAAATTATAAGGACGTGCGTATTTGGTTTGAATAAGGCCTAAAGGAGATTGAAATTAATTTCGCTATAGTCTAGAAGCGGCAGGACACTATTAGTTATAGATATGAAATGGTTTTCAAGGAATTTTAGTAACCCCTAAAGGTGCCTAGCGCCGATTAAGTTAAGAGAAAGGCTTTCCTGGTGTGTTTTCAACTAGGGTAGGAAATTAAACATAAGGTTTATAGGAATCTAGAAGTTAAATTAGAATAAGCTATATCTGTAAAAAGGTCCACTTACTATAGGCTTGTCTTCCCAAAGGGAGATGGCTTATACGCCGTTTAGCACTACCTATAAGGCGTCTCTCACTTCTCCTAAATTTATGCCTAGGTATATGCTGCAGTCTTTCTTGTCCTTATCTAGCTTAAAGTTAGTATCTAAGTTAACATATTTAAAGGCACCTAAGAGATAGACTAAATTTCTTTTGAAGGACATAAATATACTAATCATATATATTACGCTCACTTAATGTATCTGGCAAAGTCTCTATAGTCTTATACTAGTAGCTTTGTTTGTCCCAGCTGTAGTAGACGCTATATTAGTGTATTTCCAAGTGTATTTTAAGGATTTCGTAAGCATACATCTTATTTAATACCTTAACTTTAACCTTGGAACCCCTTACTTTAGGTATCTCTTTAACCCCTAAACTCGTAGGGGAAGGTAGGGGAGGTAGAGGAGGTAGAGGAGGTAGAGGAGGTAGAGAAGGTTAAGTCGCTTAGACTATCTTTAACATAGCCGCAAACATTTCAATTATATGCTGCGCTGACTGCTCATAATGCAGATGCGTTCAGCTTGGGCTATTAGGGGGGGTGTTTATGCTATTGCAAGGCAGTAAAGGCGCTGGCGTAACAGGCTTGGATGCAACTAGCATTATTACTCTATAAAGCTTTGGTAACATAATACTAATCTAAAGAAAGAGCTAAGTGGAAAAAGGAGCTAGATGGTATTGTTTTTTGGGCCAAATCCGCCATTTTCTTATACAATATAAGCTGTGCCATAGGTGTATCTGTACCTCTTTTTTAGTAATAGGCTACCTTCCCTAATTAATCCTAGTAGGCTTTAGTTAATATATATTAATATTGTCTCCGTTATGGTGAATAAAGCTATGGTGTATATGCTTATTGGCTTGTATATAGGATCTCAGCTCCAGCACTAGAGTAAGCTTAAAAAAAAGACATCGCCTAATCTAATTATAGAAGGCATAATTAATGCAAGGCGCCATTATAAGGAGATGGGTTTAAGTAGTTACTTTAACTACTAATGGCCTCCTAACTCGATTTTAGTATTATTTTAATAGTTTTCCAATAGTTTTCTAATGGTTCTCTAACGGTTCCTAAATGCTAAAGGTGAGGTGGAGCACAATAGATGGCCGTGCATGTATATATGCAATGCAATTACCGCCTCTCTATGCCTCTAGCTGGATCCCTACTAAAATAGCATTAAATAAGCGGCCGATTTGTCTCCCTGGCACTCTAGTACTTGCTAGCTTAGCTATCCAAACGCCTCTATACCTGCAATAACCCACTAATGAATTTTTTTGTAGGCAATTAGCGTTCCATTCTCGTTTTCTAGGTTGTTTAAAGCCTCTAATTTTAGACCTACGCATACTTTTACACAAATCTCTTTGCTCTTTAACATTTTTAGTCTTTTAATTTGTCCAAGTTAAGGTTAAGGATACGGCATACGGTTAATTAAAGACAGTTATACGCTTGGCTTTAAGAACACTCCCCTAGCGTTTTTAACATCTACGAAATTATGTCCCCAGCAATGTATTCTATATATAATATATAGAATGATTGCCAGCCTTTATGTGTAAGTTTTTGTAGCTTTATATATTGCAACTAATCTAGCTTCTAACGCTAAAATAGAGTAAAATCAGTAACAACTAGAAGAAGGAATTTAAGAGACAACGTGACATTATTCACTCTTATTTTAAAGACTATAGGTTAATAATGGACGATAAAGAAGATAAGGCTCTCTAAAACCTTATTAATTACTATAACGCTTGTGACGATCTAGAGAAAGTTCAATGTTTAAAGGAGATGCTACTTAACCTTAATTGGGGTGAGACCCACTAAGAGATATTTACTAAGAAAATATTATAGAAAGGATAGGAGACATTAAGATATGGAATTTGGATATACTACAGGCCTTAAGAAGCTCCTAGATATGACTTAGTAATAGCACAGCAGTGCTTAATGGATCATCCCCCCTATTATAGCTGAATGTGTAATATGACTTTTGTTTAATTTATTCAAAGGGGCATTATTGCCAGGTATGCCATAACATTATTACTTTAAATGCTTGTTTTTTGTAGCCAGAAAACCCTCCTTTAAAGAGCAACCAAAACCTACCCCTTACTAATTTAGGCATTCTATTTTAGTAGGCAGAACGCCTAGGTGCCAAGACTAGCCCCTAACTATTAGTGCTAACAGCGGGCCCAACTAACAGTAAGAGCATTTACTTGACTTAGTTAGGTAAAGTGACTCCTAAGCAAGGCGGGCCAAAATCTTAGCTACGTGGTTGGAGGTGAAGCTAGTTTTGCAAGCAACTATATCCAGAAAACTGTTTCTTAAGGAGAGCGAAGCGGTTAATCCTCTTTTTTACTTATATATGCGTATTTAAATTACACTTTCCCTTCTAACAAGTGCCTGACTAATAGGCGGAGTCTTATGTGCCTAGAGTATGGCTTAGTAACCATGCTTAGTTTAGGTAGGTAACTTTCTATATTATATATACATAAGCTAATGCCCTACTATGCCGCAATTAGGCGGGCGTAAGGCAATCTTACCAGTTATTAGGCAGCACTACTATAATTTTCACTGATATAATATATATATCCCTTTATAGGATGGTACCAAGGGCTAGTAAATCTAGGCGCAGTCGCGGACGTAGCTATACACTATCTGGCAAATTTGGAGCATATCAGGGCTATGGAAAATTTATAACATTTTATATACTTACATCTATAGAGCTCTTATTCTCGCGCAAGATCTAAACTCCTTAAAAATCCTTACCTTCTGTATTTTAGATATTTGGCCACATCTCTAACTCCCGCGCTATAATATCCCTAGGGGTACTCGATTACTTTTAGCTAACTAGGAAGCGTAGAGCGTATTACCAACTAGGATATAATGCGTATAATTAAGGCATTGAAGTCTTTAACGGATAGCGAACTTGTGGAAATATATAAGACAGAGGTAGGTTTCTCTTCGTAGTCTGGTTAAAAATAATCGTGTTATAGACTAATTTTTAAGTAGCTAAATTGCGATAAGTACCAAATTGAGTCTAGCCCCTCTACTGAAACCATATATTAGACCTCCCCACTTAAAAACACTGTGGCCGTCGTTATCGATATCTTTAGCGTTAGTGGCTCTTTTAACATCTATTAGAAATCGGATAACAAATAGGGAAATATTTTTATTGGCATAGTTAGGATAGAAGACAGTAAGAATGGTAATAGATTAGTAATATTATCGTGGAAAGCCGGATAGTACTACCATTCCCTTAGGGCCATTAAAATTAAATATACTATAAAGAAATAGGCTAATTCTATATTTATATATGGATACCTTATATAAGACGGTAATATTATTTACTAAAGTAGTTACACATTGCCTTTAAGATAGCTATCGTTATAAATAGAAATAAGTGGTTTTGGTATGGTTCTATTAACCGCACTTTACCCTGGACTTGATCAGACATAATAATAGCTTAAACGTCTTATAATGTCAGCTAGAAGACCCGCCTAGAAAATAAGTCTAAGGCAAATATTAGTTAGTAGCAAATATTTGCCTAATAAGGAATATTTTATATACTTAACTACTCGCCCTAAAGCTATTATTCTTTATATCCTTCCTTAGATTTAGTAACGCCTAATAGAGGTATAGAATTGGAGGCCTTTAAATGCTTAGTATAAGGTTGCTTATGTATATCTAAAGAGCTTAGCTTTAGCACGGCTAACTAATCCGATTTTATAGGCTATAGCAGTAGAGTATCCGCGGTCTATTAAGACGCCCGCATAGCAATGGCTATTTGGTTTTCTATAGTACCGTGTATGCTTAATGGGACTAGTTTAGTTAGCTATTAGGTGTTATTAAAGCGGGACTTTTTAACCTTTTGTGGTATATTCCTCTGCCAACGTTTAAAGAATTGGGGATTCTAAGGCTTTTTCATTTTCCTTAATCTCTAAAGGGAGGCGGAGTCTATCATACTCCCTTATACTTATAATGGTTAATTGCCCGAGCCCAATAGCATTAATTATTACCATTTAAGCACCACAGTCATTGTTAATCCTCCTTAGGAAATGCTGGTAGCTCTTCTACCTCTCGCCTATTTTTAAGCTAGGAGGCTCTGCTAGCTTTATAAGTATATTAAAGGCTTCTTAGATACATTTACGCTTATAAGGCTTTACACCTTCCCAGAGTTTAATCGTCTTAGCGGTTATAAGGAGTTTAGTTATAGCGCTATTAATTAGTAATAGTTGGTGCTGATTTCATTGCGATGCCTAGATTAATGCTATAGTGTTAGGTTTGTTAAGGAGAGAAGGAGGTTATCCTAAAAAGATTCTAAGTTGGATGGTAGAGGAGGGATTTAAGTAGAGGATTTGAGGGAGGATTTAAGTAGAAATTGGTTAGAAATTAGTTGGAATTTTCTTAGGCTAAGAGGTACATTTTATTAGTCCTTTAGTAGGGCTTATAGCAGTCGTTTTTTGGCGCACTAGTGACATAGGATAAGTAAAAGGTAGAATATAAAGTAATCTATATAAGCCGCCAGGGGAGATAAGCCAGGATGCTAAAGTGTTCTTAATTAGAGCGGTATTAAGACTATAAAAACGTGGTACAATATAACTGGTTAAGCAAGAATGTGGCTTATATAGGGCGGTAATTAGAGTTTCACCGCCGTATATCGTGTGGAGCGTATAAAGAATTTAAATCTATTAGACTGGAAATTATAAAATGCTCCTACTAAATGCACTAAGGATAAAAATACTAAACTAGAAATAGACCTTTAAGCTAAAAAGAGCACTACTATCTAAGAACGAGGATATCCTAAACTATTACCTCTGTCCCTTACACATAGCAGCTCTATCCTTCACTTTTATAGAGTGCACCTATAGTAATTCAACCTTAGCATACTAGACGCGTCTTTAGTAAGACTTAAGGGCATTTTTAGAATTTGAAAGCCCGCCCTTATAAACCTAGGTAGGCTTCCAAGCCACCTTATATTTACGCCCTAACTTAGTCATTCTTTCCCCTAGAATATTATTGATCTCCCATTTATCACCCAAGTTTATTTTATTGATTTTGTCTTTTTTAGCCTAGGTATAGCGCTTTATAATAGGCTCTGGGTTTAAAACGTCGCTCTAGTTATTAATAACGCCATTACTGTTACTATTCTTATCCTTATTATGAATATAACTGCTAGCCTTATTATATAGTGGTTTAATGCTATAGAGAAGGGTAGACTCCTAAAGCGAAGGGCTGGTAGGCTATAGAGTGGATACTACTTACTAGTTAACTTGTAGGCATTAAGAGTTAAGGTTAAGGATAGGGATAGGAGGACTAGAAGGAAAGTCTTTATAAGAGGCGGGTGGCCTTTATTACTTCTAGGGATATAGACTATTACTACCCTCGCCGCCCTTACCACCCCCTCTACTATCTTTGGCAGAGTTGTTGGAATTATAATTAATAACGCCGTCCCGCTTAAGCTAATTAAGCTTCCGCTTTCTTAGTATTAAGGATAATTTGCCTCCTATACTTTCTTTTTTATAATTGCCCTCCTTTCCAACAAGCGGATTGTCTATATGTCATAGTTATTAGGTTGTAGTGATAATATTTTTAATATCCATAACTTACCAATATCATCCGTATTATTGGCTATTAAGTATTAGTTAGTCACCATATAGGTCTCTAACTTCTATATAGCCTAGGGGACAGCCGTAATATCAATTCCCTTAGCTAGGCTATCTATTTTATTAACGTCTTCTGCTATAGAATTGAGATAGTTATATGCAGATACGCTAAAGAGATCTTCTAGCTCCTCTAAAGAAGGTAGCTCCTTATCCTCGCCATCCTTATCACTATGGTTATTTCCATCACCTAATAATTGTTAAGCAAGGCCGTTATATAGGGGGGAAGTATATACCCGACTTATAAGATGCTAGTTAATCGCTGGCTTTATTAGCTTTATTGCCAGTATTGCCAGCTCTATTGCCTTTAGCTTTAGGTTCTAAGTCTAGGTTAGCTATATTATCTTTAATAAATATTAGATTTGCTGCTGGCCATTAGATATATTTATAGTTATTAGGAAAAGAGGGAGGGGATAATTACTAAATTACCTTAATTGCTTCCTCTAGCGTCTTAGCTATTACTTTTATTCTTATAAATATCTTTATACTTATTAAAAGCTTTAGGATCTGCGGGTGCCTTATTAGGTAAATTATTTAAAAAAGGCAATATAGAATAACTTGCCTGAGCGCAACTAGCCCAAATATTTTATAGGATTATCTCTTAGAGGGAAGCGAGGTACTCTCCCCTTTTTTGTCCTCCTCTTTTTAGGTATATTGCTCACATTTACCTTAAAAGCTATAATCGTATAATACTGAGAAGCCTTTAGTTTTTTAGGGGGTGCAGTATAGAAATTGATATTATTAAGTAAAATTTCTAAATAAAAATGAAGGGGTTAAGAAGATGCTATAGTTGCTACCGCTATTGTTGTTAGAGTTATTATTGCCTTATGCCTTTTTAATAGCTCTAAAGGATGGGTTATGCTGGGCTTTTAAGTCTAAGCTAGTCCCCTTTTCGCCACTAGCTTATATCCGCAGCATCTACACCAAAATAACCCTATTAGCTTAATAGCGAATCAAAACATATAATCTACACTCTGTTGGTAATTACTGTTTGCAACATATAAAGGTTTATACGGGCTTAAACTCTATTATAAGATTAACACCTATTAGGAAACTGCAATTAAGACCTAACTAACTAAGCTAGCACATTCAGCCTCTAATAGGGGCATTGCACCAAGCCTCCTTATTAAGGAGGTTGGTGGTAAAGTGCCTCCTCTGCCCTTATTCCTTAAAGTTAGGGCTAGCGCTAATATATCCGTTTTCTAACCTAATTATGCCAGCAAACTGGATCTTCTATGCTAGATCCTTTACAAGACCATGGTTCCTAGGGTTAAATAAATGGGGGGCGTACCGCAATTTTGTTGTGAGTATTAAAAGACACCCTAAGTAATAAGGGCATCCTTAAATCTCTCCCTAGAATCCTTAGTCATAGTATAGAGCTTACAGCCGCTCCTTAACCTCCTAAATATGCGCAAAAGCCTTGCTTTTACCCTTTTCTATAACCAGATGTCACAAACAATATAAGGGGGTAGATAGCGCGAGTAGATTAGGCAATTATACCCATATCTATTTTACTGCGCCCTTTTAGCTGATGTAGCTACCGCATAAAGTCCGTCTCCATTAGGAGATTAAATGCGCAAATTTTCCTCTAGTATTCGTTAGCTAAGAGCAAGATTATAACACTAACTCTACTAGACGCCAGGCTATACTACCAGATAGGCCGTTTACCTCTAGATTCCGCCTTGTAAGTCTTAAGTCTATATAAGGAATATTTCCATATAACCTATACCTCCTTAGCTAAATAGGGGACTAAATTAGACTAAAGCCCAGCGGCTTGTCCGATTGCAATTTAATCCTCTAATTATTAGGCAAAAGTAAAATCTAAGTTTAGGTGGAGAAGGTGTTAAGGAGGGCAAAGGCTTCCAGCTTTTGGTGGCGCAGCTTTAACTAAGCTAAGTAATTAGCATTAACCTATAGTTATTTCGCTAAGGACCCACTTCAGCATCCAGCTTTGCCTTTATTATAACGCTGCAATATAATACTGCCTAATATGTCCATAGCTTGCAGCAGCTGTAACCCATATAATCTATAGCTAGGCGGTTCTCAGCACAGTCCTATAGCCATTTATAGCTGTGCTAACAGGGATTAAGTTACAAATTCTATAACTTAAGGTACTTAGGGCCAATAGCATACAGCCCATTTTAGGGAGAGGATGTCCGTATAATTAAGTAGGGTTACTAGCTAAAATAAAATAAGATATAAGATAACTAGGAGCCGTCTAGTAATATAAGGGAGCTTGCAGCAGCAAGGGACCAGGCGCTATTGCTCTAAGAAGGACTCTCCTAGAAAAATAAAGCAGGTAGCATTGCTAACGTAATAATTCCTACAGATCCCATTAATCGGCAGCTATGTAGTAGCTCCCTAAAGGCAAAGAAATAACCTAAATAGAAGGGGGGAAAGCTTCGAATATTATAAATACCTACACGCGTAAGTGGGACAAGTCTCTTAAGGTTAGGCTATGGAAGGATAAATAGCCATTGCTACTCCAGCGGCGAGAATAGAAAGAGCCGTTTTATCTGTTACCATAAAGAGAGCATAAGGGAGGAAGTCGTTAGAGAGCCTAAAAGGCGCTGCGCTACTATTAGTCCAAGATATGGAAATTAAGGGAAGTGGTAGGGCTTATATGTGTACAGACGCCAATGGGGGAGTAAAATGGCTTAAGGGTGGAGCGAGGAAGCTTGGCCAGGGCGATAATATCTAATAAGGGGGGTGCGCGGCGTTAGGGAGGAAAGAGAAGATAGAGGAGGGAGAGTAAAACGGCGAGTAGAGGACGTTTTTATGTAAAGAGGTTAAAGCATGGGCTAGGATAAAGCGGCGGGCCAGTAAGCGAGGGCGCATTGCCTGTAAAGGAAACCTCCATTTCCTAATGCAGTCCCACTCTCACAGATATACCTATCCTTATAAATAACGGTAATAGGGTTAAAAGGCCTAGGGTACTACTTATAAGGGCGTAAAGAGGCTTTAGGGAAGATTCAAAGGAATAATATAAATTCTATTTAAATCTAAGGATATATAGCTCTTATAGAGTACAAGACGTTATATAAAGAAGAGAAAGGAATAACAAAAGAATTTTATAATTAAACAGTTAGGGGTTTTAGTGGTCAATGCGTATATATATCCGCACGCGGTCTTTAACGGATTTTAGTAGAATTCAATTAAATTTATTTAAAGCGTTAGAATTTATCTATTAAGTATTTTATTAAGATATTCCTACTATAACTAGGCTAGTCCCGTTATAGTACCCCCCCCCCCTTTAGCCAAAGGTCTAAATAATTTAATTTTAGTTAAGACTTATTACTTATTGCGTTTTTATATATTTGCATTAGTGGCGGTGGCGGTATAGCGTTCTGCCAGTTCTAATTATTAAACAAACTAATTAGGATTTTCTATACCCGGTATAGAAAATCGCTATTAGTTTGGTTAAGGCAGTAAGCTAAACTAATATCTTTATAGTAGGTCTTGGTAAGGAAAATCTAACCAATTAGATAACTTTAACCGCCAGTTAAAGTTTCTTAATATCTTATGTATTATATAACCGCGTTATAAGCGTTATAATACATTTTAAGTTCTTTTTAACTGCAGTGACCTGAGGTTCTTTATACAGCTCAGTACGGTGTTTGTGTATAATGCAGCTTAGCATTGGTTAAGGGATAATTAGAAAAATCAAAGTCCTGCTAGGAGCCTGCTAAAAAGCCTACTAGGAGCCTACCAGGAGGCCTTTAGGATTTTAATACCCTAATAGCAATAAATGCAATAATACTAACAATATTTATTTTATAGCCATAAGCTAGCGTAATGCTAGCGTATAGCTCTAGGGCTTTGCTAATATAGTGGAAAGCTGGCGTATTGCTCTGGGGGGTTAGCTAATATGGCCAAAAGCTGGCCCCAGGCCCTAGGGGGTTGGCTAATATGGCTAAAAGCTGGCCCTGGGCCCTAGGGGGTTGGCTAATATGACGGAAAGCTAGCCCCGGGCCCTAAAAATACTTTTAGCGAAACTAAATTTCCTACACCACTTCCCGTTTTCCTAACGTAGGTAGTAATTGTTTACCTTTATATTATATCTATTTAGCCAAAGTAGGCCGCGAAGGATGGTCCTTATAGAATTATTTTACTAAGGAAGGCGCGTTGGCCTTAATCTGGTTATAGGTTTCCTAGGTTTATATTTTATATCCTTTCTACTTAATAAAAAGTTTAAATTGTTTAAATTATATTTTCTATTGCATATTATTTATTAAGTTAATAAAGTATAAACTATTACCGTTATTAATAATTACGGGAGGTAGTAGTGGAATTTTATAAGTTATAAGATTATCTCTTAAAGGTTATAGCAAGCTTATATAAAACATTAGGTATATTTTTATCTTAGTTAGTAGTTTAAGCTTATAGGCATACGGGCTTAGTTTCTTCTTAATTTAATATAGACCCGCGAACTTCCAATTAAGTTTCTTTAAGGGCCGTTAAGTTTTTAGGTTTTATATATTTAGGTAAACTATATTATCTTCCTTAAAGTCCTATATAGGAGCTCGTCCTTTATTTATATACCATTCCTATAATATTTAAGTATATATTAATTCACTTTATAATAGTTCTGTTAACTACTTTATTTAATTAATAAAGTGTCGGAATGTTAGTTATGTGACGTGGTCACGAGACCGCGAAGCGAGGCTAGTTAACCTAACCTTAGAGCAACCCCTTACTTCTAAACAATTAATTATCCAACAATTAACAACGTATACGTATCATACAGTGATATTTATGCCCGTTAATTAAAGCATATATACCGACACTGATTAGTAGACGTATAGATTAGGAAATACGCAATAGCTAGCGCTTAAGGAGTAGTACTAGAAACAGTTCACTAATTGCCTAGTTCTTATCTGTTTCACCAAAGAAGAAGACTACAACTTCTACTCAAGCTTAAGAGCGTGTATTAGCCTTACAGCTAATACAGCAGATTACTAAGAGAATAACAGCCTTGCTAAGAACACTTTACAGGTCTAATGGCTGTAGAGAACGTACACACAAACCTCAACCTCAACTACACCCTTACCCTCAACCTTACCCTTAACCTTAACCTTAACCCTTAACCTTAACCTCAACCTCGACCTCTGTTTAAGCCTTAACCCTTAAACTCCCAGACTAAGGACACTCTATAGGCCCTAAGGCTGTAGAGAACACCCTAAACCTTAAATCTTAAACCTTAAACCTCCTTACCTTTAAACCTCTACTTAAATCTTATAGATACTTAACCCACAACTACAATGGAGTGGTATAAGAAGATATTAAAGCATAGTAATAGAATCACTGCTGCTACAGCTTCCAAAGATAAGCTAGGAGACTATATAGCAACAAAGGTCTACGTATATACACAGGAGAACTTTACAGACTATACATTATGGACAGTATTTAAGGAGGAATTTAAAGGCTTTACTACCGAAGATTTTAGATGCATGCGAATTAATATAAGAGCAAAGTTACGCACTCATCTACTTAAGAGAGGAGTGTATGTGGGAAAGCATAATAGCAGATATTTAATCTCAGAAGCACTATTTAACCTCCTTTAAGAGAAAGAACCTTATAAATAAACAGATAAGGAAATTACAGAAGCTCTTAAGGCAGTCAGCCCTATAATTACAGTGGCGCTACAAGAACGGCTTAACTCGACATAAATAGCTCTGATATTAAATCAAGCTATACCCCCATCAGTTATAGCCTCTTCAGCTCCTATAATCCCCCCCCACAGCCCACTACCTTCCCATACAGTGCCGACGCCTATAAGCCATTAACTACCTCTACTACCTCTAACGCCTGCAATCCAGCCTATAGCTACAGCCATAATACCTAGAACGCAAATACCTACCCCTATAACACCCTAACTAGCTGTTGCATCTATACCCTAGCAAACCGCACTAACCACTACCTAATAGCAAGCCGCACCTACCTCTACCTAAGATTAACTACTTACTCTCCTTACTCAACTCCTATAGACGCAGAATTAGTAATTATCGCCTACAGTAACTACCTCTACCCTCCCTCTAGTAACCGCTCCTACCCTACCTAGTCCCCCTCCTACCCAGTATCTTTACCCTAGTACTGCCAATACCGACCCTACTATGTACCTGCCTATATACAGCAAAGAGGCAGCCACTATCGCCAAGATCTACATAGACAACTAGAAGTACGATGGAGTAAATAATGGCTTTAACTTCAAGTTAACTATCTTCTATAATATCTGCAAGAGAGCTAGTCTATCTCTTAAAGGCTATATAACCGCACTCCTAACCATACTAAAGGGACTTGCTTAGGATTACTACTATAATAGCAGCCTTTCAACTAGATCATTTACTAAGGCATATAACCACATGCGTTACTTCTTTAAAGGACTAGAGTACTATTAGAGAAACCTTACAGAATAGAACGCCACCAACTTCTAAGGAATTATTAACAAGAACCCTAATAAGCAAATCTATTAGAGTTTCCAACTACTCCTTAATAAGCTCTTAAAACATTACTATAGATTACACCTAGAGTTTTATACAGACCTCTTCCTTATAAATAAGCTAGTTACTACTTGCTAAGGAGTACCAGTATGCCATATCGCCATTTCCAACCCTTTTAAAGACCTCTCCCAGTTAATTAGCAAGTTGCAATCTTCTATAGTTATATAGGAGAAGGAACACCCTTCCTAGGCCTTAATAAGACCGTCTTAAGGAACCTACTTTATAGATCGCATATACCGCCATAATATCCGTAACAACCGTAACCGAACCCGCTCCTATAGACAAAACACCGTCAGATCCCTAAAGGCCAAGTGCTACGTTTGCCAAAAGGAGAGCTGCCGCTTATGGAAATACATAGAGGAGGAGTGGAACTGTTCTAAAGATAAGTATAAAAGACGTTTTAACAATAATAAGGGCCGCAATGGTAACTTTAAAGAACGCTTTAGACAATACACTATCTACTGTAAAGGAGACAACAACAATAAGTATAATAAGACTTTTAAAGCTCTTATGCTAAACACAGATACTAACAAAAATACTAATAATAATAACAGCAAGGAAGAATTAGAAGACCCTAACGGCTGCTACTTTACATTATTTAGGACTCTTACTACAGACAAAGCAACCTCTATAAGTATAGAACTAGCCAATAAGGCTTGCGCTTACTTATTTACTACAATCTCCACAGAACCTACTACGGAAACCAACCCGTTTAATTATAACACAACAACCACCGCTTTACGCTATACTTCTATAGTATTTATAGGAATTATAATTGATACCAGTGCATTAAAGAAGTCTATGGCCGGTTATGGATAATTTTAGGCACTATAGAACGCGGACCAATCTATAAGACTTAATACCTCAACCAAAGGACAAGTCAACATGCAGTTTAGCATTGGAATCGCTACCTCTATTAGAACTGCGGATGTTGTTACCCCTATAGGCAAGATACAGTTTTATATTATCTATACAGATACCCCCTTCTTGCTCTGCTTAGCGGATATGGACAGACTCCAAATCTACTACAATAACCTTAGAAACGTTGTCATCACTCACACCAAAAAAGTACTAGTAGTGCGATGGTTTGGCCACCCGTTTCTCTTATAGAGTTTATTACTATAGTTATATCTGTCTAAATCCTTTAACGCGAACCCCTGCTACTTGACAGATATAGAGCTACGGCGCCTATATCATCAATTTAGATATCCCTTAGTTAAGAAATTATAAAAACTACTCTACCATGCTGGCCATAAAACGGATAGAATGGCCATTAAGCAACTAACCAAGTTCTGCCACTACTGTTAGAAGTTTAGCAAATTACTAGGCAGATTCCACTTCACCCTATAAAATGACGTTAATTTTAACTATAATATTATTATTAACATTATGTATATTAGCGGATCACCCCTCCTATATATCATTAATAAAGGAACGCGATTCTAAGCCGGTAGATAGCTATAAGACATTAGCGCCAAATATATATAGAACGTTCTATAGATGTGCTAGATTAATACCTACTTAGGGCCACTAGACCTAATTACCTATAACACTAAAAAGAACTTTGTTAGTAAGGAATTCAAGCAATACACCACTATTATAGGAATTAGTATAAAGGGAGTACTGGTTAAAGTATATAACTCTATTAGAATGGTAGAGCGCTACTATAGTCTATTACGCCAAGCCTATTAGATTATTATAACTAAAATCCCTAAAATTAATAAGGAGATAGGACTCTAAATGGCGTTTAAAGCAATTAATGATTTAGCTAGCCCTAAAGGACTAGTTCCTATACTTCTAGTCTTTAGAGCCTACCCCCAAATGGTTAAATCCGATATACTATCCCCCACGGTTATACAACGCGCTACCGCAATTAAAAAGGCTATAGTAGAGATACAGAAGCTACAAGCTAAACAATAGATCGCTAACGCGCTGAATATATAAAATAGACCCAATATTAATGCGATTTATAATCTCCTACTAAATTTACCCATTTTGGTCTGGAGAGAAGGAAACACTGGCTAAAGCGGCTATTAGGATGGGCCATTTACCTTACTTACCATTAAGGGTAAAATATGTACTATTAAACTGTCTAGCGGACCTACAGCCTTCTAATCTATAGTTGTAAAACCCTACCTTTAAGTAACTGAATTGCAGGAGCAAATTATTGGACTAGAATTGCTACCTAAACCTCTATTTAGGTCAGCCCTTCCTAAGACTGTCTTAGAGAGACCTGCTAAAGCTTAGCAACAACCCCTAAAACAAGGCAGAGGACGCCCTTACAAATACCCTCTACTTACAGCCATGGCTGACATCACCATCTACCTATAGGATAACAGTCAATTTAGTACTTAATTCAGCGCCTTCTAATAGAAGGAGCTTACTGGTCTACTTAAGAAGGGAGTTTTTAAGATTGTAAGACTCACGGACATACCACAAGGCGTATAACTCTTTAATTCGCAATTTATTGACGAGATTAAGAACAAGGGAACCAATAAGGCTTTTAAAAAATCCCAACTAGTTATATAAGCTTATAACAACTTAGAAAAGGAACTGGTTTTTACCTAATTACTAACCATTTAACAAGTTAGCTAATAACTAATTCTCTATATCGCCGCCATAAAGCTTCTATAGGCACGACTTTACCTCCAAGATATTTTACAGGCCTATATACAATCAACCACCACACTAAATCGAGAATTCTATGTATAACCTCTATATAAGCTGATTAAGCAACTTAGGATTAATAAGGCCTCCGTTTTAAAGGTTATAAAACTACTCTACAAAGTACCGGAAGCTAGTAACCACTGGTTTAAGACATATCACTTATATCACATCCAACAGTTGCATATAGACTAGTCTATATACGACCCCTGTCTCCTACAGAGCAACGAACCCTTCAGCATTATAGGCCTATAAACCAATAATACTCTATTCCTGGTAGATAAGACCTTTATAAATACAGAGCAAAACGAGCTATATAAGGCCAAGTTTATGGCTAAAGAACGGGAACAACTTACTGTTAATACGCCCATTAAGTTTAACGGTGGAGTTATTCAGCTACTAACTAACAGGAGCATTACGCTTACTTAAGAACGACAATATATAAACCTCAGTACAATTAGCACCAAGCTTGCCATAAGTATAGGATTAAGAGGAGCCATAAAAACCTTAACTCTAAAGGACTAGTACATCACTTAACGCGCTAGAGGTGTATATATTGCTTTAGTTTGCCAGCCAAAAGCCTTATTTAATTTATCCTTTACCGCCTAGGTAATTAACCCTAACAAGGAAGACGCAAAACAGTTAAATAAGCGTCTAAACTAGCAAATTGAGAACGCCAATAGAGGCCTTAAGTTTGTTAAGTTAGATATTAAAACCCTATAGCTCCTAGTGTTTACGGACGCGTTATTTGCTAATAATAAGGACCTCTCTTTGCAGATCGGCTATATTATTGTACTAGCTAATGCTATAAAGAAGGCTAACATTATCTATTAGAGCTTAGTTAAGTACAAAAGAGTTACTTGGAGCGTACTAGCTTTTAAACTCTATGGTACGGCCCACGGCTTTAATATTGGCGTTATAATTAAATCTACAGTAGACAAGATCCTACAAATTAACCTCCTACTTATGCTTTGCACTGATTCCAAGTCCTTATATAACTGTTTAGTACAACTTAGAACCACCTAAGAAAAGCGCCTAATAATCGACATAATATGCCTCTGGTAAGCCTATAAACGGAGACAGATTACAGAGGTAAAATGGATTGACGGAGAGGCCAACCCTGCTAACGCTATAACAAAGGGAAAGCCCTACGCAGCTCTTTAATGGCTTATTAATACAAACCGAATTAACCTATAAGTTATAGGATAGGTTAAACAAACGAACTTAGATTTAGCTTAGCGTTAGGTAACTAATTGTAATAATATAGACCCTAAATTTAACTAGCTAATTAGGATTTTCCATCCCCGGGATAGAAAATTGCTATTAGCTCGCTTACCACTAGCGCCTTAGCGGCCCTTGTAATATGTTAACCTACTACCCCTAATGATTCTTCTTGCAATTACGGACCTGTAAAAGGAGCGTGGAAGCTATTGCGTATTAATTAGATCTCTAGCTATTGCGTATACGCTGCGAATAAGTCTAGAAGTAAACTTAGCTTTGGAATATAGATTAGCCTTCTTTTTAGAGTTGCTCCAGTGTCAGAATATTAGTTATGTGATGTAGTTACGAGACCGCAAAGCGAGGCTAGTTAACCTAACCTTAGAGCAACCCCTTACTTCTAAATAATTAATTATCTAATAATTAACAACGCATATGTATTATATAGTGATATTCGTGCCCGTTAATTAAAGCATGTATACCGACATAAAGTTATATACATTAATTAACTGGATCTGTTTAATTATAGGTCCTATTATATTAATTTTAGGTTATAGTTTAAATCTAAGTTAAGGGTCTTATTTATAGGTAGCATAAAACGGCATTACGCCTATTAATACATTTATTATATTATTCGCAGTAAACTCAGCTAAAGGCAGCTATTTTTCCCAGTTATCTTATAGGTAGAAGTAGTATATTTATAGGTATTGTTCTATAATTGCGTTTATAATTTTAGTTTAACTATCTATCTCTAGATAAAATATAGTTAAGAGTTATATTTAAATACTTAATTATTTATATAGAGCTTATTAAAAGTCTAAAATAAACTAGCTTTTATAGTTAGATATTATTAAGTTAGGGAGTCTATATAGCTTAAAGACGTGCTTAATAAAATATTTGGCTACTAATATTATATTAATTAAGTTCATAGGGATTATATATTATATTTTCGTAAAATAGTTAATAACTACTATAATATTTGTAAACCTATTACTACTAGGCAAGTTAATTATAAAATTAATTAAGATATTGCGCCATCTTTATATTGGAATTAGTAATAGTTAAAGTACTCCTTACTTCTTTATATAAGAGGTCTTTCCATATACACACATCCTATATACTTAAACGTATTTTTATACGTGGTTGTATATTATAGGCCAGTAGTAAGCCTATTAGATAATCTTATAAGTCTTTATATAACTAGGATACCCTACTATAGGGGAGTTATATATAAATTTAAGTATCTTAAATTATAAAGGTTTGGAATTTAGGACTACTATCTTCTATTAATAGTATAATTAATTATTTTAAATTTCGCATTTAGCAAGTGTAATATCCTTATACTATAAATTTCCTATTTAAATTGCTTTTATTATATCTATTATCCATATATTATCCATATATTTATATTCTATTAGCTTATTAATTTCTATTTCCTATTTATTAACTTTTAATTAATTTCTATTAAGTTCCGTGTCTAGGAATATGGGATATAGTTTTTTAAAATATTTAGGGGGTGTTCGTACTAACTTAATAGCACGAGTGAGTCGTATCCCGGGGCACGAAATACGTATAGTATTATATGCTCTTTAGGATGGTGACTGTCGATTGTATGAAGCAGACTACGTGGTCTATATACTAA
>Ga0307507_10001339_pt1 | contig 55047 bp, 40 predicted proteins | sample 7_EM_MG_FD_207223 | JGI IMG/M metagenome (GOLD analysis project Ga0307507, IMG submission 207223) | Populus trichocarpa ectomycorrhiza microbial communities from riparian zone in the Pacific Northwest, United States - 7_EM | ecosystem: Host-associated > Plants > Roots > Unclassified | place... | reverse complement strand
GGCCAACATCTCGCACAACGAGGCCGGCAAGGCACTGCTGACCCGGATCGCCACCGACCACCCGACGCTCAGCAAGGCCTGGGCCGACTCCGGCCACAAGGCCAAGGCCGTCGAACACGGCGCCACCTTGGGCATCGACGCCGACGTCGCGCCAACCCCCAGCCAAGGCCGGGGCTTCCAGGTAATCGCGCGCCGCTGGGTGGCCGAGCGATTCTCCGGATGGATCATGATGCACCGCAGGCTCGCCCGCGACTACGAGACCAAACCCGAACACTCCGAGGCGATGACACGCATCGCAATGATCGACAACCTCGCCCGCCGCGCAACCAGAGAAAACCCCATAACCTGACATAATCCATGAAATACCACCCAGAGACGCGCGACGTCCTCTTGGCGAAGGTTGCCGAAAGTCACATCACGATGCCGCTATTTCGCAACGGCTGGCGACGTTTCACGTCTGCGGACCCGCGTCCGGCGATCCGCACTGTTGCCCACCTTCAGTGGAGTGCGATGACGGCGTTGTGATCGCTGCCTGGCATGACCGTCACGCTGAACAGGTGGGTCGAGGAGTTGTAGCTGACCGAGCCGACCGAACCATCGCTAGCGGTCACCGTCGGCGCGGTCGGGGCGTAGCCGTGCACCGTGACCGAGTGCTCGTTGGTTGCGAAGGCGACGGTGGCGTTGACCGTGCCGTTGTCGGACAGGTGCACAATTCGCTTGTCGCCCGTGGAGACGAACTTGCCGGCGTCGCCGAGGAATGCGATGCCGGACGGGCCGACTGGCGCGACCACGTAGTACGAGCCGTTGCTGCGGACCGTGTCGGTGAATGTGCTGCCGGCAGGCACCAGCCAGCCGGCCCCGGTGAAGTAGTTATACACGTAGGCCTCGCCACTCACCCCGCGGCTGTTCGGGTTGAAGCCGATCGACTGGGTTCCGTTGTTGCGCGCATAGGCGAACACATACGCCTCACGCAGCCCGTTGTGGGTGGTGTAGGTGCTGGCCACCATCGGCGCGGTCGAGCTCTGCGCGACGGCCGAGTACACGCTGTCCAGCGGCACCATCGGGGCGTCGGGCTTGACGATCACGCCGTCCGCGCGCACCGACTCGAGCAGGTTCGACGCACTCTCCGCGCCGATCGCGTCACCGACCCCGACCATGCCGCTGGAGAGGGTGGACAGCAGCAGGTTCTGGGTCTCGGTGCTCATGAACACGTCGGTCCACGGGTACTCGCCCAGCGCGCTGGCCAGGCGCGAGTCGAACAGGAACCCGTCCCACTTGGACCGGTCGAACCGGTCGTTGCTCACGCGGGTGGTCTGCGTGTTCTGGTACAGCGTGCTCTGCAGGTAATTCCACGGCAGCGGCATGCAGTACTGCAGGGTGAGGCCGTTCGCCGACGCCGAGCTCGCCATGTTGCCCATGAACGCGCTCGGGTCGGTCAGGTTGTAGTCGGGCTGCGCGTACTGCGAGAGCCAGTCCTGCTCATAGGTGACCACGCCGGCGCTCTTCAGATAGGTCATCGTGCTGTTCCAGAATGCCGGATCGGTCGAGATGTTATTCGACATCTGATACTGCTGCCGGTACGGGCTGGACGGGTCGATCCACCGCGCGTGGGTGACCAGCGGCAGGCCGAGCCGCTGCTGGAACGCCGCGAGACCGTCGGGGAACAGCGTCGGCGCCGAGCGATAGACGTACTCCCCGCCGCGGTCCGTGCCGTTGCCCTGCCACGAGTCCGACGACCCCTTCGGGTACCACCAGCTGTCCAGCTGCATGTACCCGACCGGGACACCCTTGCTCGCGAAGTCCTTCGCGGCGGACAGCAGCGTGCCCGTGTACCCCAGTGAGGAGTCGTAGTTGTAGTAGTAAGTGGCGCCGTTGTCGGTCCAGTAACCCAGCTTGTCGAGGGTGTCGTCGGCGTCGTTCGCGATCGGATGCTTGCCGCCCAACGCCATCAGCGCGCTGCCCCACGTGCCGTACGTGGTGTTGATGCCGCTGCCGAGCGCCAGGATCGTGCTGTGGGTGAACCAGGCCGGCAGCGTCGAGACGCTCCCCACGATCCCGGCGGAGACCGTGCCGGTGCTGCTGCGCGTCAGGTTCGCGACGCCGAAGTCGTCCGCCGCCGACACCAGGTAGCTGCGCCCCTGGCCGTCGAAGCCCAGCTGCGGGCTGTCGTGCGCCGGCGTGCCGCCGAAACGGTAGTACGAGAACGCCGTGTCCTGGAACGACTCCCGGTACGGCAACCCGGGCGTGGAGAGGGAGGGGAACGGGGTACCGGCCGAGGACGAGTTCGCCACGGAGGACTGAGTCGTCGAACCGAACAACACGATCCGCGTGTTCTGATACACCCGGATGCTCGCGGTGCGCGGAACGCTGTCCGTGTACGAGAAATCAACCTCCTGGTACGCGCCGATCGCGTCCGTGCCGGAGGTGGCGCTCTGGCTCGTCACAGCGTGGCCGACGGTTCCGGAGAACGTCCAGGACGCGGGCTGCTGGGTCTGGACCTGGTAGCTGCCGTCGGAGTTCACGCTCGCCGTGATTCCGGACCCGGTGACCGCCGCGTGCGTCGTCACGGCGTGCGCGGTGCTCTCAGCCGACCCGAGGCCGACGAGCAGCGCGAGAACCGTGGGTGCGGCGATCCGACCGCGACCGCGCCTGCTGCGCGGGTCGAGCGTCAGCGTTCGCTTCTTCATTGCGAGACTGCTCCCATCTGTGAGGATCAGTGGCCGCCGGGCGCGCGGTGCATGACGACGCCGAGTACATGACCGCGGGTCGGACGGCACCAGTGGTGCAGGGATGAGGGGACGAAGGATCAGGGGACTGCCGCACACCGGAGGATCAGGACCCTGCGCTAGTGAGTGTGGGTACGGGCGGCGGGCCGAGGCCCCTGTCACGGGCTGCGACCACGTCGTAGCGCGACCGCGTGCTCGATGCTGGAGCAGGCTGCCCAGCGCGTCAACGAATTGAAGGAATGAGTCCGGAAGGTTCGGTTTGCCCGGCGAATGACCGTCGAATATTGACAAGCGACCGACGCCGACAGGGCGGCCTTGGCTCAGAGCCCGCGTGCCGGCTGGGCGTGGCGCGTCATTTTGTTCAACCCTTGCCGCTTCGATGACCGCGCAGTACACATCACGTGTGCAGACGCCCACCTCGGCCGTTCGGATCGGGAACCGGGATCGGGTCATCGAACTGCTGCGCACGCGCGGCGCCTCGACCCGGGCCGATCTCGCTCGACTGCTGGGCTGCTCCCGGGCCACGGTCTCCAACGTGGTCGCCGCGCTGCACCACGAGGGGCTGGTCGTCGAGACCGAAGCCCATGACACCGGCGTACCGCCGCGTCAGGGCCGTCCCGGCGCCCTGCTGACTCTCAACCCCTCCGCCGGAGCCGCGGTCGGGATCGACTTCGGGCACACCCACGTGCGCGTGATCGTCGCCAATCTCGCGCATACGGTGGTGTCGGAGAGTTGCCGTCCGCTGATGCGCGACCACGACGCGCGCCACGCCCTGCAGATCGCGGCCTCCATGACCGAGGACGCGCTGACCGCCGCGGGCGTGCCGCGCGCCAAGGTGGTCGGCGTCGGCGCGGGCCTGCCCGGACCGCTCAACCGGCGCACCGGCGCCGTCGGCTCCTCCAGCATCGCCCCCAGCTGGGTGGGCCTGCGACCGGCCGACGAACTCGGTGCCAGGCTCGGCCTGCCCGTGCTCATCGACAACGTCGGCAACCTCGGAGCCCTGGCCGAGGTCACCTGGGGCGCCGGACAGGGCGCAGAGGTCGCCGTGTACATCAAGATCGGCACCGGGATCGGCGCCGGCTTCGTCATCAACGGCCGGCTCTTCCGCGGCTCCTGCGGCACCGCGGCCGAGTTCGGCCACATGACCGTCGATCCCGCCGGCCAGATCTGCCGCTGCGGCAACCGCGGCTGCCTGGAGACCTACGTCAGCCTCCCGGCGCTGCTCGACCAGCTGCGCGCCCACTGCGGCGCCGCCGTCACCGCGCACGACGTGGTCACCCTCGCGCTCGCCGGCGACCGCGCCTGCGTCCGCGTGCTCGCCGACGCCGGACAGCGCATCGGCGCGGCCACCGCGATCATCTGCAATCTGCTCAACCCCGACCGGGTGATCGTCGGCGGGGACCTGGACGACGCGTACGACATCCTGCTCCCGCCCCTGCGCGCCGCCCTCGAACGCGACGCTCTTCCCTTCGCCGGTGGCCATGTGACCCTGTGCAAAGGCCGGCTCGGAGACCGCGCCGTCGCGCTCGGCGCCGTCGCCACCGTGCTGCACGCCACGACGCGCCTCGGCAGCCCGACTCGGCCGACCGTGCCGAGCCTGCCCTGAGCTGCCGCAAGCCGCCTCTTCGGATCATGTGGCCGAGCTCAGGGATTTCAGCCGCCTGAGCAGTGCTCGCAGGCGGGGTTCGGCTTCACGGCTCTGACGGCTCTGGATAAGGAGCCTGATGGACGGCGACTCTCGTCACGAAACCCATTGTGCTCGTCGGCGATACCGGTGCTACGTGTCCTTATTCCATTAACTCCACATCTTCGTCGTACACATACACCGTGTATACCTCCCTGGCTCCGGCTCAGGTGCAACAAGCGCTCAACAAGTACGTGGCCTAGGAGCTGCACGCGCCCGGCCCGCCTCAGTATGCGGGCGCGGGCTGCGTGTCACCTGCGCAGGCATCAGTCCTCGAAGTCGCCGACGTAGTACGCGCGTACGTCGGCGACGCTCCACCAGTTGTCGGGCGCTGCGGTGGTCAGGGTGATGCGGACGTACTTGATGCGGTGGCCGCTCAGGTCGGCCGTGGCGAACTGCCCGGTTCTCTGTCCGGAGGCGCCGGCGGTGGTCCAGTTCACGCCGTCGGTGCTCGTCGTGATCGCGTAGCCGCGCGGATAGTCGCCGGTGGAGGCGCCGGTGTCGAAGACGACTTGCCGCGCGGCGATCGGCTTGCCGAAGTCGACCTGGAGGTACTGGCCGGGAGCCTGGTCGGCGCCGGTGGAGTAGCGGGTACTGGCGTCGCCGTCCACGGCGTTGGCCGCGACGTCACCGCTGCAGCACGGGGTGGTGGGTCCGCTCGGGTTGGCCGTGGCGGTCCAGCCGGCCGGGCTGACCTGCCGCAGCGCGTACGCGCCGGGCAGCCGGCCGTGCCAGGTGAAGGTGGCCAGCGCGCCGCCGGGCAAGGTGTAGGTGAACGCCTGGTCGCCCTCGCGTACGGCGAAGGTCTGCGGGCTGTCGTTCTCGTTGTGCGTGACCAGCACGGTGGTGCCGTCCGGGTCGCGGAACGCGACGTCCATGATCTGGCCGTTCCAGCCGGTGGTGCCGAACGAGGTACTGGCGATGCGCACGGCTCCCGGCTTGACGAAGCGGGCCAGGTGTCCGAGCGTGTAGTACTCGGCGTCGTTGGTCACGCTGTCGCCGGGTCCGACCGTGACGATGCCGGTGCAGGTGCCGCAGCCGCCGACGTGCGGCCCGCCGGACGGGTCCAGGGCGAGGTTCCAGTTGACGACGGTCTCGGCCCAGTTGCGGGTCGCGCCGATGATCAGGTTGCGGGCATGCCACTTGAGCGTGTCGGAGAAGGTGTTCGCCGGGTTCGAGGACTGGCTGCCGGAGCACTCGGTGAAGTAGATCGCCTTGTCCGGGAACTGGTTGTGCAGCGCGGTCATCGCGCTCGGGTCACCTGAGTAGCAGTGGTAGGCGACCCCTGAGACCCAACTGGCGGCGGAGGAGGACAGCACGTTCTGCGGGTACTGGTTGATGTCGGCGGTCTCGTCCGGCGGCGTGGCGGCGGCGTCGTTGGGGTGCTCGGTCCAGTTGTGGTCGTAGGCGAGGATCTGGGTGTGCAGGCCCGCGTCGCGCAGCATCGGCCCGAGGTCCTCGATGACCTTCGCCTCCTGCCAGGAGGGCATATCGGTGCCCGGATATCCGGAGGGGGTTCGGTTCTGCGGCTCGTTCTGCACGGTGATCGTGTTCACCGCGACGCCGTTCGCCCGGTACGCGTCGACGAACTTCAGCAGGTACAGCGCGTAGGAGCGGTAGATGCGCGGGTCGTCGATCAGCCGACCGCCGACCAGCGAGCCGCCGGTCTTCATCCACGCCGGCGGGCTCCACGGCGACGCGATGATCTGCAGGCGCGGGTTGATCGCCTTCGCCTCGCGCAGCAGCGGCAGGATCTGCGCCCGGTCGTGCGCGATCGAGAAGTCGCGTTGCTGATAGTCGGTCTGACCGGCGGCCAGGTCGTCGTAGGTGTAGGCGGCGGTCGTGACGAAGTCGGAGGCTCCGATCGGCTGGCGCAGGTAGTCGAGGCCGTCCCCGGTGACCGGGTCGAACAGCGAGCGCATCGTCGCGTCGCGCGCCGAGGGGGACAGGCCGTAGAGCACCGACGCGGAGGAGTCGGTGAGCGCACCGCCGAAGCCCTGCATCGTCTGGAAGGTCTGTGTGGGGTCGACCACGATCGTGGGAACAGTGGTCTGCGCGCCACTGAAGGCGACCGTCCCCAGGTTGCTGAGCTTGTCGGCGCCGTCCGGGGTGGTCACCCAGACCTGCGCCGTCACCGGCGCCGGACCATGAGCGTCGGCGGCGACAGCGCCGTTCGCGCTCGCCGTGACACAACCGACAACGGCAACCAGGCTGCCCGCGGTGAGCAGACGACCCGTGCGTCGTTTGGCAAGGTCCATGGATATGAAACCTCCTACCGTCTTTGGTCGAGGGTCGTGTAACAAAATGAAACAGATATGGAACACCACCGGCACACGCAGAAAACCAGCCGTGACCCCGGCTGTCAACCAGTCGACACGTTTCTTCCGACGGTCGCTATGCTGTGACCATGAAACAAGGGGGTGTAACAGTTGGGTAGCGGCCCCGGCGGACGGCGGGCAACGGTTCGCGACATCGCCGCGCACACCGGAGTGTCCATTGCCACCGTCTCGCGAGTCCTCAACGGGCAAGCCAACGTCGCCCCGCACACGCGTGAGCTCGTCGAGCGCGCCGTTGAGCAACTCGACACGAAGGCGCCAGGCTCACGGGCAGGCACAGCACGGACCGCACAGGGCGCGGTCTACGTGCGCTGCCCCTACCTGCTGACCGACTACTTCGGGCTTATCGTCTCCTCGATCGCCGAGACCCTGGAGCTGCACGGCAGAACCCTGGTGCTCAACGCGGGAGAAAGCGCCCAGCGGGCCCCGGTCCTGCCCGGGCTCCCGTCGATGTCGGGGGTCGGCGGCGCCATCATGATCCTGCCGCCGGAACCCAGCGGGCAGCTTGTCGAGCTGCGCGCCCGCGGATTCCCCTTCGTCGTGGTCGACCCGCGCACCCCGCCGCCCCGCGACGTCGCCGCCGTCTCCGCCGCGCACTTCTCCGGCGCCCGCGCGATGACCACCCATCTGGTGGCGCTCGGGCACCGGCGAGTCGGTGTGATCGCCGGACCGCACAACTGGTTGGCCGGCCAGGCCCGCCTGACCGGACACGCCTCCGCGCTCGCCGACGCCGGCATGCTGCCCGAGCCCGCCCTGACCCGCGCCGGCGAACCGACCGCGCACTTCGGCTACCGGGCCGCGGGCGAACTGCTCGACCTCCCGCACCGGCCCACCGCGCTGATCGGCTTCAACGACAAGGCCGCCGTCGGCGCGCTGGCCGCCGCCGCCGAGCGCGGCCTGCGCGTGCCGGAGGACCTGTCCGTCACAGGCTTCGATGACATCGACCTGGCCCAGGCCACCAGCCCCATGCTCACCACGGTCCGCCAACCCCTGGAGGAGATGGGCCGCATCGCCGTCGGCCTGCTCATCCGGCTGCTGGAAGGACACCGGCTCGACGCGCTGCACATCGAGCTGGCCACCGACCTGGTCGTCCGCGGCTCCACCGGCCCCGCCGCGTCGGTCTGACTCGGCGGGGCGTTGATGCGGGGCACGAGCGCCGCGCTCAGGATCCCAAGGCGAATTTCTGCGCCGCGGAGCTGTTGCAGTCGTAGATCTGCAGCAGGTCGCCTGCGGTGCCCGCGTTGTCGGGGTCGTCGAGGCAGCGGCCTGATTGCGGGTTGAGCAGGCTGCCGCCGGCTTGAGTCACCCACGTCTGCGAGGTGGTGCCGTTGCAGTCCCACAGCTGCACCGCCGAGTTGTTCGCGGTGTTGCCGTGGGCCACGTCCAGGCACTTGCCCAGTGCGCGCAGGGTCTGGTCGCCCGGCGCGGACCAGCGTTGCGCGTCGCTGCCGTTGCAGGTGTAGAGCTGGACGGCGCTTCCGGACGCGGGATCGGCGTTGGCCACGTCCGTGCACAGGCCCGCCGGAGCGCTGATCCGGTTCGGCGGGAACTTCCACACCTGGCCGGTGGAACCCGCGCAGTCGGCCAGTTGGAGCTGGACCCCGCCGGCTCCGCCCGGGGCCGTGAGGCAGCGCCCTGACGCGGGGTTCACCAGCTCACCGTTGGACTCCAGCGTCCAGCGCTGCGCCCCGGTCGTGTTGCACGTGTACAGCTGGACCGGCGTGCCGTTCGCGGTACCCGCGCCGGCCGCGTCCAGGCAGGAACCGAGCAGTCCGACCGCGCCGCTGGTCGGCGGGGTGATCTGCTGCCCGGCCGCGTGGTTGCACGCGTCCAGTTCGACCGGGGTGTGGTCGGCCGAGGACCCGCCGCGGGCGGCGAGGCAGAGCCCGGCCGCACCCAGCGCCTCCCCGCTGGCGGGGTTGCCCGCCGCCGTCCCGAGCAGCATGAGCGCGTGGCTCGCGCCGACCGGCAGCGCGGCCGTGGTCACCGTGACCGTGCGCGAGTTGACGTTGTAGGACCAGGCGGTCTCGGGCAGTTGGACTCCGTCGAGGGCGACGGCGGTGGGCGCGCTCGTGTTGGACAGCTGCAGGGTGTATGCGCGGGCGGTGGCGGCGCCGGGATACGAGCCGGTGGTGGCGCCGAGTGTCAGGGTCCTGGTCGCGTCCTGCCACGAGAGCGGCGTGCCGGTGGACTGGCCGGCCTGGTAGCCGGTGCCCTCGCCGGCGTCCTGGTAGAGCGAGAAGTTGCCGTCCGCCCCGGCGGCGACGTTCACTGTGAGCTGGGTGAGCGGTTGCTGCTGCTGGTTGTCGACGTAGTCGGTGCGAGTGGTCATGATGCCGCCCGCCTTGATCAGCACCGGCATCGCGGAGAGCGGGTCGGTGATCGTCACGGTGCTCGGGCCGGTGTAGGTCGTGCCGCTGAAGTAGTCGGTCCACGTCCCGGGCGGGATCCACGCGGTGACCGAGCCGTTGCCGGACGCGTCGTTCGGGGTGGTGATCGGTGCGACCAGGACGTTGTCGCCGTAGAGGTATACCTGCGGGTTGGTGTACGCGGCGCTCTGGCTCGGGTAGTCGAGGTACAGCGGCTGGGTGATCGGCACGCCGGTCGCGTTCGCCTGCTGCGCCAGGGTGTAGGTGTAGGGCACGAGGGCTTCGCGCAGTCGCAGGAACCGTTCCGCGCTGGCCTGCGCCGCTCCGGTGTAGTTCCACGGCAGCCGGTCGCCGTGGTCGGAGTGCATCCGGTCGACCGGCTGGAACGTGCCGAGTTGCATCCACCGCGCGTACATGTCGTCGGCCAGGTGGCCGTCGTGGAAGTTGCCGATGTCGTTGCTGATGTTGCTCAGACCGGCGGCGGCCTCGTCCGGGGCGAATCTGGCCTCGAAGGCGAGCATGGCCCAGGTGGCGGGGGTGTCGCCGGTGAACTGCATCGAGTTGCGCCGCTCCGACCACGGTCCGATCGGGTAGTTGCCGTGTTTGTCGGCCTGCTGCGAGCTGCCGATCCGGCTGAAGGCGAAGCCCCGCAGGCCCCGGGCCTGGCAGCACCGCATGTCAACGGCAGCGTAGGGTAACGGTGTGTGAAGCAACGTCAGTGACAACTCCACCGCGACAACACGGCACCCGACAACACCGGGCACACCGGCCAACACACCGCATAGCCCACAACCCGAACACAACCCCACCGCCCACCGGCACCGGGCCGCCCTACCCGCCGACCCCACCCGGCCGCCAGGGGATCACCGGACGACCGCACCCGCAAAACATGATCCACAAGGCCGGAAACGGCCGACCAACGGATTCGACCCCGCTTTTCCCACGGGCGACTTCGTTACAAACACCAGACCAAGATCCATCCGGCTCCCTCCCACCACGACCTGACACCACGTAATGTGGTCCAGACCATACGGTGCACAGCGGGGAACTTCGCAGATCAGCCCACTGGTTGGATGTCCAACCTCGGTAGACCTGTTGCTCTCTTACTCGAACCCGAACGCTCAGGTCACGGAGATCCGGGCGCAGCTCGAGTCGCTGGCACGCCACGAGTGCGACCCCGACGAACCGGATGGGAGCTGACGAGTCGCCATGTAAGTCGGAGCATGGTCCGCGATGTCGGGAACGGGACGGCGACACGGAATCAGGCGCCCGCAGACGTCCAAGTTCCACGTTCCCGCCAGCGCGAACGCGAGCGCCTAGCCAAGCGTGTCGCAGATGTTTTCCACCCGCGTCTGCGCCAGCACCACGATGTCGTGGTCCGGCGGCACGACGAAGACGCTGGGGCCGGTCAGCACGAACAGCCCGGCGGCGTGGTACGGGTCGCCGGGGTGGACCGTCAGCCCGAAGTGGCTCTGGCTGACCCACAGGCTGCCGTGGTCGGGCGTCGAGTAGAGCTGGGCCGTGCCGGACAGGTCGCGCTCTACCGAGGTACCGGTACTCTCATTGGTGTAGCGCACGAGCAGCGGGCCACGAAAGTCGGTCTCCAACGGCGTCCCGTCAGGGTAGGTCTGGGCGACGCGGTACTCCTCGCCCTGGAAGACGACATCGTCGCGTAGCCCGAACGAGCAGACGGTGCCGGCCGGGTACTCGCGGTTGGTCTCGGTGATCGGCACCCAGCCGCCAGGGTCCTGTGCGCCGGCGGTCGTGGTCGCCGCGTGGGCGGGCGCCGAGAACGTGGTCAGCGCCAGGCCGGCCGCGGCCGCCGACGTGACGATCCGTGTACGCATGCAATGGCCTCCAAGCCGTCTTAGTGGTGGGGACGGCTCATATATTTGGACTCGACCTCGCTCGCCGCCATCGTTTCGGCGACAAGCGAAGTGACGCTCGCCATGGGGACGGGAGGCCGCGGGGAATGCTGCGGATGCACTTCACGGCCGGAGACCTCATGCGCGTGAAGTACGCCGAGGAGCCCGCGCCGTTGATGGAGCTGGGCCTGGCGCTGTCCGTGCTCGGCCGCCGTGTCGTGGACCCCGTGTTCGTACGCTGGCAGCGCAGCACGGCGCACAGCCTGCCGACCGCGGCCCGCCCGCTGTTGGAGCTGCTGCCGCCCACCGGACTCGGGCCACTGTTCCTCGACCCCATCAGCGACGGGCTCGACGACGGACTGGACACGGTGCTCAGCACGCCGACCCCGTTCCTGCACCGGGAGCTGCAGCGGATCACCCGCGACGGTCAGCCGGTCACGCCGTGGCTGCGGCTGCTGTCCGACCGGGACCGGGGGGCGTGGCAGGTGCTGGAGGCGGCGGTGCGTGCCGGGTACGGCGAGGTCGTCGCCGCACCCTGGGAGCGGTTACGGGCGGCCTTCCACGCGGAGGTGGCGTGGCGCGCGAGCCTGTGGAGCAAACGCGGGATCGCCGAGACCCTGGCCTCCCTGATGCCGGGTTCGAGCTGGCACGGCGCGGTATGGGAGATCGAGCGGCGCACGTCGTCCGAGGTGCATCTGGGTGGCAGGGGTCTGACGCTGCTGCCCTCCGCGTTCTGGAGCGCGGGGCCGTTGGTCGGCAGCCACCCCGACGGCACCGCGCTTCTCGTGTACCCGGCGCTCACGCCGCTGCCGTTGATCGGTGAGCCGCATGCCACGGATCCGCTGGGGAACCTGCTGGGACGCACCAGGGCCTCGGTGCTGGAAGCGCTCGCCGGGCAACGCACGACGGGTGAACTCGCGCGGGCGCTGGGGATCAGCCTCGCGTCGGCTTCGGAGCATACCCGGACATTGCGCGAGGCCGGGCTGGTATCGACGCTGCGCTCTGGAAAGGAGGCCTGGCACTGCTGCACGGCCCTGGGCGCCCAGTTGCTCAGAGCTCCGCGGGATCTGGGTAGCGCTGCAATCACCCCGAGCCGGTCGGGTCGCGTCCTTCGGAGAGAGCCGTCCGGTTCGTCCCCAACGCGCCGCTCGGGCACAAGTGCGGCGATGTTCGACGAAACGAGTTACGAGACTCAGTAGGCCTCCCGGCGCGCCCCTATGCCACGGCCACCCCGCCTTCTGGGCCAGCACCCGCCACGAAGACATCATATAAAAAATGCTTTAGCTAGACCTCTTGGCCTCTTACTCGAACCCCCGTGCGCAGATCATGGAGTTCCAAGCTCGACTTGATTCACTCGCGCGCCACAACGCCGACCCCGACGATTCGGGCGGGACCTGACAGGCGTCTAGGCTGCCCCCATCGCCCGAGCCGAGGGGCTGGACTCGACAGCAGACACCGGCTCGCCCGCGTTCCCAATGCTGTCCCGATTGATCAATTTGCCGCGCTTTGCCGCTGTCAACCGGAGTTGCGGCGGCGGACGAACGTCCGTCGGGTTCGCACGTGTGCGCCAGAGTCGGAGCGTTGGCCACAGCGCCCCCTGGAACCCTGTATTTCGCCGCCCCGACCGAGTTCGGAGAGCCCACACATCACGACGTGAGCCAACGCCTAAACGACCGATATGACGTATATCGTCGAGGTCGATCCACTCTCATCGATGATCACGGTGCCCGCAGGGTGTGGGGATTGATCCGTACCGAACTTGTAGACGGCGTACGGCCGGTGAGGTTCAAAACTCCAGTCGATGCCGAATTCGCTCATGAGTGCGTCGTCTGTGGAGATCGCCTCACTGGGGCCTTGACTGCTTCGCGTGGCTGCAAGTGAGGCGAGGAACGGGCTAACGTGACCCGCGGGTACGTTGAAGAGCAAGAACAGAGTGTCGGGGCCGTTGAACCCCGTGTCATCGCTGTAGTAGCGGAGTCCTGCGACGCCCGCAGGCAGGTTGATCCCGTAATACTGCAACATGTTCGGGAAAGTCTGGGTATTCTCACTCGTCCAGCCGCAATCGCGTTGCTTGTAGGCACGCGGGTCGTCAGGCGGGGTGGATGACATGGGCCAGCAGCGGGCCAGTTCTTGGTGGGCGATGCACGCCCCTGCCAGCGCGAGCAAAAGAGCGAAACCCAGGATCATATGCACACGGCGCCAGCCGGTCTTGCCGCTAACCGTCATGTCGCCTCTTCTGGGTGTGGGTGGACCGCGACGCTGCACCACCTTGCTGACGTCATACGGGTTCGCGCGGTTCTGTACGCCGCCCTTGGAGACTTTTCCTGCTCCGCCCGAGGCCGCCCAGAGATCAACAAGGACGCACTCCAGTGGTCCATCAATGTCTTGGCTCACCTGATGAACACGGCTAATGAATGAGGGCTCATTGGGTGCGTCGACCGGGCGCCCAGATCTGGCCTTGCCGGAGTGATCGGTCTCAAGGTGGCCCTATTGAGCTGTCCGGCGCTGCTCCTGCGCTGGTACAGCGGTTACAGTCAGGCCTGTGAGTCCGTCGCGCCCGGACGCGAGCACGACGCCGCCGCGAGAACAGAACGCCCGCTCCGAGGCTCCGCGGGCCACACAGCCCGTCCGAGCGCAATTACGCAGTGCCGTCCTGGATGGCAACTCACCACAAGAAGCAAGTATCGGAAACTGCCTTAGCTAGGGCAGGTGGGACTCGAACCCACGACCCAAGGATTATGAGTCTGCATCCTGACATGCCTGCCTGTATCAAATGGCACAGATTCGACCCATACTGTCCGACCTTCGCCCGATCTCCATGCCCGGCAATACCGCCGCGTGCCGCTGAATGCCGTCCTCGTCCCTCCCACTTCCCTCTCACAACGCATCCGCGAAATCCGATCGCGCCCCTCCCACCACAGTGGGAGGTGAGTCGAAGAGGAGATGGCCCCGCTCAGCTCCCAGCGCTGACCCGATTCAAGGCTGCCGGGCAGTAGCCGCGGGGCGGCCGGACACAAATGCATGGTCGCGGCCCCGCGGCGTTGCGTGCTATGGGGCCTTTGAATACCTCGCCGTCAGCTGAGCCGTAGTCGGTTGCGCAGGAAGCGGCGTTCGGCCTCGGTGGGAGCGAGTTCGAGGGCCGCGCGGTAGCTGTCGTCGGCCTCCGGCGTGCGGCCGGCACGGCGCAGCAGGTCGGCGCGTGCCGCGTGCAGCAGGTAGTACCCGTCCAGCCGTCCGCTCTCGGCGATCGCGTCGATCAGCGGTAACGCCGCCTCCGGGCCGTCGGCCATGCCGATCGCGACGGCGTGGTTCAGATCCACGACCGGGCTCGGCGCCACCAGCGCGAGTTGCGCGTACAGCCCGGCGATCTGTGGCCAGTCGGTCTCGGCTGCGGCCTGCGCGGTGGCGTGGCACGCCGCGATGGCCGCCTGTATCTGGAACGCCCCGGCCCGGCGCCGCCGCAGCGTCCGCTCGACGATCGCGACGCCCTGCGCGATGCGGTCCCGGTCCCACAGCGAGCGGTCCTGCTCCTCCAGGGTGACCAGATCGCCGTCCGCGTCGAAGCGGGCCGGCCGCCTGGCGTCGTGCAGCACCATCAGCGCGAGCAGGCCCTGCGCCTCAGGTTCGTCGGGCATCAACCCGGCCAGCACGCGGGCGAGACGGATGGCCTCCCTCGACAGCCGGGCCTTCTGCGGATCTCCATATCCCTCGTTGAACAGCAGATAGAGCACGTGGAGCACGGCGGGAAGGCGGTCGGGCAGCAAATGCGCGGGCGGCACGCGAAACGGGATACCCGCGTGGGCGACCTTCTGTTTGGCCCGAAAGAGCCGCTGGCCCATGGTGCGCTCCGGAATCAGGAACGCGCGCGCGATCTCGGCGGTGCTCATGCCGGCCAGGCTCCGCAGGGTCAACGCCACCTGTGCGTCGAGGTTCAGCGACGGATGGCAGCAGGTGAACATCAACTCGAGGCGCTCGTCCGGGATCTCGCCGTCGCTCGTATACGGCGGCGGCTGCTCTGCCCCCATCGCGGCCACCTCTCGCAGCTTCCCGGCCTCGGTCGACGCGCGGCGCATCCGGTCGATCGCACGGTTGCGCGCGGCGGTGGTCAGCCAGGCCAGCGGCTGATCCGGGATGCCCGACCGCGGCCACGTGCGCAGCGCCCGCGTGAACGCGTCCTGCGCACACTCCTCGGCCAGATCCCAGTCGCCGCCGGTGAACCGGATCATGGCGGCCACGATCCGGCTCCACCCCTCGGCGTAGATCCCGGTGATGCGTTCGTTCACCCAGGCCGTCATCGGCCGTCGCCGCCGACCGTCCGGCTACTCGTCCTCGTCATCGGGCCAGAACGGCCGCAGCTCGATCATCCCGCTCCACGCCATCGGGTGCTTGGACGCGACCTCGATGGCCTCGTCGAGGTCGGCGCACTCCAGGATATCGAAGCCAGCCATCAGGTCCTTGGTCTCCGCGTACGGCCCGTCGGTCAGCAACACCTCGCGGTTGCGGACGCGGACCGTGGTCGCGTCGCTCGCCGGACGGGTGCGGTTGCCCATCAGCCGGATGCCCTTGCCGTCCATCTGCGTGACCCAGTCCTCGACGTCCGGGGCGCCGTCGTCCTGGCCGGGCGCGTAGTCCGGGTCCACGCACACCAACATCAGATACTTCATCGGTTGCTCCCATCGCGGTACCGGTGCCGGCCGCCGCGTCGATCGCGACGACCATCTGTATGACGAACGGGTACGACGCTCCACTACAGGACCACGCCAAGATCTTTCACCCTGCGCGCATCCACCGCGATGGCGACACGGCCCGCATCCGCCGCCAAGACCACACACATCACCACCAGTATGTGCACCGGCACGGGTATCCTCATCCCAAACCGGCGTCCCCCGTGCGGCCGCCTGGCCACGGGACGGGCGGAGCCGCCCCCTGAAGTGCAACACACCTCGCCTGTTTGGTGCCCATGGACCGCCGTGAGTGCTGCGACCTGCGTTTCTGCGTCAGCCCCGGCGGGCAGCGGCCTGGGCTGGTGTGAGATAGCCGATGCCTGAGTGCAGGCGCTCGGTGTTGTAGAACGTGCCGATCCACGCGTCGAGGGCGCGCATCGCGGCCGGGCGTGTGTTCCAGACCCGTTGACCGATCTCGCACTTGAGACCGGCGAAAAACGACTCAGCCGGCGCATTGTCCAGGCACGAGCCGGACCGCGACGCAGTCGGCGGGTACCGTGCTCGATGAACACCAGGGCCGTTTGCGATTGGAGCTAGCGCATAGCCGCGTGACCGTTATGCTGCCGACTCGAACTGCCACGCAGCGATGCCGTTCCGTTGCGGTCGCCGAGGGTTGTCGCTCCACGCGGTCTCGCCGGGAGCGATGCTATCGTTGTTCTATATGAGGTACCTCAAAGAGTGGCCTGGGCATGCTGCTCAGTATTGAGCCTGACGGTCCGGTGCCGATCTACCAGCAGATCCGCGACCGGATCGTGGAGGCGATCGCCGCCGGCGAGGCGGCGGTCGGGTCCGGTCTGCCCTCCACCCGGCAGCTGGCGGTGGATCTCGGCATCAACTTCCACACCGTCAACAAGGCCTACGACCAGCTGCGCCAGGAGGGCCTGCTGCGGATCGGCCGCAAGGCCGGCGCGGCCGTCCAGCGTGACGCGTCCAGCGGCCCGCCCCGCCCGGGGTGGGAGGAGGACTGGTCCGGGCGGCTGCGCACGATGCTCGCCGAGGCCGCGGCCCAGGGGCTGTCGGCCGAGGACGTCGTCCGGCACTGCCGGGAGATCCTGGCCGGATTCGCGCCCGACGGGGACCGGTCGTGAGCGCGGCGATTTTGATCGGGTACGTGCTGGTACCGCTGCTCGGCGTGTTCCTGTGTGTCGCACCGGTGGTGTCGCGCCCGACGATCCAGTTCGGCGTACGAGTACCGCCCGAGCGCGCCGCGGCCCCGGTGATCGGGCGGGAGCGGCACCGGTACGTCTGGCGCAGTGCGGTGATCGCGGTCGCCGCGTCCGCCCTGGTGTTCACGACCGGCACCCATGCGCCGTTCTGGCTGAGCCGGATCGTCCTGGTGTTCCTGATCGCCACCGATGCGGGCCTGTTCTGGTGGGCGCATCGCTCGGTCGCGCGCACGAAATCGGCTGAGGGCTGGTTCGCCGGCCGGCGGCAGACGGTCGTCACGGATACCGGCTGGCGTACGGAACCGGCGCGGTTCCCCGCCGCCTGGCTGCTCCCGGCCGTCGCGATCATCATCGCAACCGCCGTCGTCGGCGTCCTGCGTTACCCGGATCTGCCCGCCCACCTCGATACGGGCGGCGGGCGCCACCCGGCCACGACGCCGGCCAGCGCCTTCGCGACGCTGATCGGCCAGTTGTTCGTCACCGGGCTGTGGACCGTACTGCTGATCCTCGCCTACCGCTCCCGCCCCGACCTCGACACCGGCGATCCCGCCGCAAGCCTGCGCGGATACCGGCAGGCGCTCGTACTCGTCGGACGGGCGGGACTGATCCTCGCGGCCTGCATCGATCTGACGCTCGCACTGGCGGCGCTGCGACGGTGGCAGATCGCCGATCTGCCCGTGAGCCTCGTGATCCTCCCGGCGGCGCTCGGGCTGGCCGGCATCCTCGCCGTAGTGGTGCATGCGGGACGGATCCGCGGGCGGGCCGGCTGCGCGGCGGCCGGATCCGATCGCGACGACGACCGGTTCTGGAAGGCCGGGCTGGTGTACGTCAACCGCGACGACCCGGCCCTCATGGTCAACGCGAGGTTCGCCTTCGGTTTGACGCCCAACCTGGGCAATCCGAGGGTACGGCTGATCATCGCCGCCGTCGCCGTGGTCCTGGCCGGGCTGTCGGCGGTCAAACTCACCGTCGGATGGTGAGGAAGCGCGCCCGCGCCCGCTAGCTATCCGGTGCTATCTTTGTTCTAGAGAAGATAGAACAAAGACGGAGGCGCCGATGGAACCGCCAGCCGTGACGGTCCGGCATCTGAGCAAGAGGTTCGGGGACCGCACCGCCTTCGAGGACGTGTCCTTCGACGTCGGGCAGGGCGAGGTGTTCGGTTTCCTCGGCCCGAACGGAGCGGGCAAGACCTCGACGGTACGGACGCTCGGCACGCTGATCGCGCCGACGTCGGGATCGGCGAGCGTGGCCGGCCTGCCGCTGACCGCGGACAACGGGCCGGCGATCCGGTCCCGGATCTCGATCATGCCGGAGACGCCCGGCCTGTACCTGCGCCTGACCGTCGCGGAAAACCTCGAGTTCTTCGCCGGCCTGTACACGCTCTCGCGTACCCGCGAGCGCATCGCCGGCGCGCTGGAGGCGGTGAACCTCACCGATCGTGCCGACGACGTGTGCGGGGCGCTGTCCAAGGGATTGCGGCAGCGGGTGGCGCTCGCCCGGGCCGTGCTCAACGAGCCCACCGTGCTCTTCCTCGACGAACCGACCTCCGGCCTGGACCCGGTGGCGGCCCGGGACGTGCACGACCTGATCACGTCACTGCGCGAGCGCGGCGTGACCATCTTCCTGACCACGCACCGCCTGGCCGAGGCGGAGCGGCTGTGTGACCGGGTCGCCATCCTGAGCACCACGCTGCGCCTGATCGGTCCGCCGGCCGAACTGCGCACCCGGCTGTTCGCTCGCGAGCTCGTGGTCCGCGTCCGCACCGCGCCGCCCGATCCGGATGCCCTCTTCGGTGGGCTCAACGGTGTCGACGGGTGGCGGCGGGATCCGTCCGGTGCATTCCTGCTGACCGTGCCGGATCCCGACGCTGCGGCCCCGGACGTGGCGCGGGCGCTGGTCCGCGCGGGCGCCGACATCCTGTCCATCACCGAGTCCCGCCACTCACTGGAAGACGTGTACCTCGAACTCGTCGACGAGGACGTGGAGGCGGGGCGGCGATGAGCCTCTGTTGGACCCGCGTCGGCGCGATCGTCCGCAAGGAGCTGCGGGACTACCGCCGCAACCGTTTCGTGATCGTCACGATGACGACGGTGCCGATCGCCTTCATCGTCGCGCCGATGATCCAGCTGTTCGCAGCGAATGCGACGGCGGACACCGCCCACCTCAACACCCGCATCGGACTCTCACTCATCTACCTGCTGGTGATCCCGGTGACCGTGCCGGCAGTCCTGTCGGCGTACTCGGTGGTCGGCGAGCGCGAGCAGGGCACCCTTGAGCCCGTCCTGACCACCCCGGTCCGCCGCGAGGAGTTCCTCATCGGCAAGGCGCTGGCCGCCTTCGTTCCAGCGCTCGTGATCGCATACACGATCTTCGGGATCTTTCTCGCCGCCGCTGCGCTGTTCGCCCGTCCTGTGATCGCTTCGGCGATCTACGCAGGCACGCACGTGCTGGTCCAGCTGCTCTTCACGCCCCTGCTCGCGGGCTGGGCGGTCTGGTTCGGGATCGCAGTGTCCGTCCGCTCCACGGACGTGCGCGTCGCCCAACAACTGAGCACGCTCGGCAGCCTGCCGCCGCTGGCCCTTTTGGCACTCATGTCACTGAACGTGATCACTGCATCCACCGGTCTGGCGGTCGGCCTCGCCGCAGCGCTGCTGGCCGTGGACCTGCTCGCCTGGCGCGTCGTGGCCGCGATGTTCGACCGCGAACGACTCGTGACCGGCAGAACCCGATGACAGTCGCCGGCACGGGCCGTCCGTCTCCGAGTACATGGAGAAACGCCTCTCACAAGCAGGAGGAGGTCAACGATGTCCGCAACACTGAAGCTGACGCACCAGGCAATCGGGGTGGAGATTCGCCGCGGCACGTATGAGGTGGTGCTCGACGGTGAGCGTGTCGGATCGGTCGAACTGGATGGCATGTTCGAAACGCCGGTGGACTCCGGACGCCACACCCTGAAAATCCGCAGCGGCCGAAACTCCAGCCGAACCAAGACTTTCGACGCCGCAGAAGGCGACATCGTCAGCTTCCGGTGCAGAGGAAAGAGCATCCTGCCGATCTTTCTCTTGTCCTTCGCCGTTCCCAGCCTGGCACTCTCGCTCCACCGCGAGTAGCCCGCCCCGGTACCTCACGCTGCGCGAGCGTGCGACGGTACGGTCTCCTCGGTGACGACGAGCCGGGTGGCGATCTCCGGGTTGGACATTCCCTCGGCGACAAGGCGCAGAACCTGGGTCTCGCGCGGGGTGAGTGCGTTCAGGGCCGTCACGGTGGGGGTGTTTGCAGCGGCTTGAAGTGGCCCGGGGCTGGTGGGGCTGGAGCAGTGGTCTGCTGTCGACATCGACAGCCGCCCCCGGCGCCCCGCGTAACGTGTCGGCGGGAAGGACTCACGGTCCGCTACGGCGGCTCAGGTGACGTTCCCGCAGTTCTTGCGATCCTTGATCGCGCAGCCGAATGGCTGGTCGCGCAGGGGCGCGTCAACCAGTGGGGAGCCGGACGCCAATCGACCGATCCCCGCCGCCTGGAGCAGGCCAAGTCCTGGGCTGACGGCGGGCTCTGGGTCGCCGCGGCCGACAACCAGGTCGTCGGCGCACTCGTGATCGGCAGACCGCCGACCTGGGCCCCTGCCGTTAGCGCGCCAGACCTGTACGTAAAACTTGTCGTCGCGGACCCCCGATACCGCGGAATCGGTGCCCGTCTGCTCGACCACGCACGTGTACTCGGCCAGGAAATCGGCGCCCGGCTTCTGCGCCTGGACTGCTTCGCCGGTGACGACCGCAAACTCGTCAGGTACTACGAGGGGAAGGGCTTCGCTCACCGTAGTGCTGATGGTGATCATCACTTGACCAACCGAGGCTTCATTTCCGGACCGGGCCCCGTACCAGCATCACCAGCGTCGGCCCCGCGACGCCACCAACCGCTTCACCAGGATCATCGCCCGTAGTGCGGACGGCTTCCGCAACCTGATAACCGAGGATTACGCACCCACCTGCCACCGAGTTCGTGGATGCCTCAACCCCGGCCAACTTCGATGAGCCCGCAACCTGCGACGCCCACCCGACCCCGTCGGCGACTTCACACTGAAGTACCACGACCCGTGACCCTCCAACGGCAACAGCACACACCCTGCCCCGGGCAACCGCCCCGGCATGCGCCACAAGCAAAAACACCACGACAGAAGCAATGAAGAAACAGTTGTTGACAGACCAAGAGACGATCAGACGAAACTGCAGCATGCCAACCCGCGACTTCGACGGACTGCATCAGCGGGTCGAAGGTTTGAGTGTCGAGTCATGCCAAGTGGTAATGCCTGGTCGCGTACGGTGTCAGTTTGGCCGCACGATGCGGCACTTCCCGAATTGCGAGTCGGACCCGCGCCAGTCAACTGGCGTTGAGTGTGGCCGACGCACCGAGCCTTCGCCATCTTCGAACGTGCCGGTCGGGGGCGCTGGCGTGGCGCTTCAGCTGATGAACCACGCCGTCGACCGAACGTTTCACGCCCGACAGCGAGTAGCCCCATCCCCCTGCAGGCGTTCACGGGGAATCATCACTGAGGCATCGGGAAAAGATCTTCAAGCGTCCGCGTCGCCGCGCGTCAAACCCACTCGTGAACGCCCCTTCGCAGCAGCCTAATGCCGTGCTCGTTGTCGCCGGCGGCTACGTCCGTCGTCCGGTTGACGCCGACCCCGCCCGCTCCCCCGTCGCGCCAGCCGCGCCACCTCGACCAGCACCAGCTCCGTCCCGTCCAGCGTGATCATGCTGGAAGAGTACGGCGAGGGTATCGCCGGGGCGATACCCTCGCCGCGCCGTCTCAGCAGACGTGGTCGCTGCCGATGATGCCCGTGGTCAGCGTGGTCGACGAGGTGTTGCCGTTGACCCACGTGACGTGGAAGATCCCGGTGGCCCGGTAGAGCCATGGGAGGCTGGTCGCGTAGCAGATCGACGACACGATCGACGCGTGCGCGGTCGAGCAGCCGCTCGTGGTCGGCCCATCCTTGAACGGGCTCCACCCGTTGGTCAGATGCGCCTGGTACGACCAGAGATCGGCCGTCTGGTGGCACGCGGCCGCACCGACACAGCCGTAGGTCTGCGCGTGGCCGGTGATCGACGACCAGCTGGCGGTGTGGCTGATGCCGGCCTGGATCTGGCAGGAGTAGGTGCCGACGCCGATCTTCGCCGCGGGCTTCACCGCCCCGGCGGGGACCAGGCTGACCGTCTCTACGAGCACCGGGTCGGCCGCGGTCGGCACGTGCTGCACGGTAACGCTCGTCACCCAGCTCGCCGCCGTCTGGCCGGCGACGCTCGAGGTGGCGGCGTGCGCTGTTCCGGAAGTGACGAACGCGGCGGCGAGGAGCAGTCCGCCTGTCAGGGCGGACAGAATTCCGCCTTTTCTGCGCATGTTGAGCCCCTTTTCTCGGTACGGGGTGTCCTGATCTGCGCAGATCGTGCCCACGGCGTATGCCGTTCCCATGCCGTTCGCATGCTGTGGGCGTATCGTCGGCCCCGAATGCGGGTTCTGCTTCGGCGCGCAGGGGGCTGGTGTGCGTTTCGCGTTGCTCGGGTCCTTGACGGTGATGGACGACACGCGAGGCCAGGTGACGATCGCGGGCGCGCGTCAGCGGGCACTGCTGGCCTGCCTGCTGGCGCGCGCGAACACGCCGGTGTCGTACGACGCGCTGATCGACGCGGTCTGGGAGGGGCGGCGGGCGGCCGACTCGCAGATGATGGTGCGGAGCACGGTGATGCGGTTGCGCCAGGCGCTGGGGCCGGACCTCGCGACCCGTATCGTGGCGCGCGCGCCGGGGTATCTCATCCGGGTCGAGGGGTCAGAGCTCGACATTCTGAGCTTCGAGGCGCTCTGCCGCGACGCCGGTGCGGCGGTGCGGGCGGGCCGGTGGGCCGACGCGGAGCGGAGTGCGACGGAGGCGCTGGCGTTGTGGCGGGGCGAGCCGCTGCTGGACGTCGCCGGCGACAGGCTGCGCGAACAGATCGTCCCCGGGCTCGAGCAGTTGCGTCTCCAGGCGCTGGAGGACGGCGCGCGGGCCGAGTTGCACCTGGGACGGCACGAGCGGCTCATCCCGCGGCTGCGCGATCTGACGGCCCGCCACCCGCTGCATGAGCACTTCCACGCCCAGCTCGTGATCGCCCTGGCACGGTCGGGCCGGCAGGCCGAGGCGCTGGCGTCCTACCGGGACGCCCGCCGGACGCTGGTCGACCAGTTGGGCATCGAACCCGGACCCGAACTCCGCGACCTGCACCGGCGCATCCTGGCCGGGGACACCGACCTGCTGGCGCCGCCCCGGTCCGAGCAGGCATCCGGGCCGGCCGCCGTACCCCGGCAGTTGCCCGCGGGGGTGCGGCACTTCGTGGGACGCGAGGCCGAGCTCAAGGCCCTCTCCGAGCAGCTCAACCAGGCCACTGAGAGCGGCGGCACCGTGGTGGTCTCCGCGATCGGCGGCGCCGCCGGCATCGGCAAGACCTCCCTGGCCGTCCACTGGGCCCGGCGGCACGCCGACCGGTTCCCCGACGGACACTTCTACGTCAACCTGCGCGGCTTCGACCCGTCCGGCGAGCCGATGGCGGCGTCCGAGGCCGTACGCGGGTTCCTGACCGCGTTGGGCGTTCCCGCGGCGCGCATCCCGGTGAACGCGGAGGATCGGGTCGCGCTCTACCGCTCGCGGATGGCCGATCGTCGCATGCTGATCCTGCTGGACAACGCGCGCGACGCCGGCCAGGTGCGCCCGCTGCTGCCCGGCTCGTCCGGCAGCCTGGTGCTGGTCACCAGCCGCGACCAACTCGGCGGTCTGGTCGCGGTCGAGGAGGCCGTGCCCGTGCGGCTGGACGTGCTCACCGCGTCCGAGGCCCGGGATCTGCTGACGCGCCGCCTGGGCCCCGAGCGCGTGCTGGTCGACGAGGGGGCGGTCACCGAGCTGATCGAGGTGTGCGCGCGGCTGCCGCTGGCGCTGAGCATTGTGGCCGCGCGGGCCGCCCTGCACCCGGCGCGCTCGCTCACCCACGTCATCGACGAGCTGCGGGACGCGCGCGGACGGCTGGACCTGCTGACTGTCGGCGACGACGCGGCGGACGTGCGTGCCGTGTTCTCCTGGTCCTACCGGACCCTCGATCCCGGCACCGCCCGGGTGTTCCGGCTGCTGGGCGTGCATCCCGGCCCGGACATCGGCGTGGCGGCGGCAGCCGGCCTCACCGCCCTCGATCCCGCCCGCACCCGCCGCGCCCTCGACTCGCTGACGGCCGCTCACCTGCTCACGGAGCGCGCTCCGGGCCGGTATGACTTCCACGACCTGCTCCGTGCCTACGCCGCCGACCAGGCCGGTGCCCGTGACAGCGAACCGGAGCGGACGGAGGCGCTACGGCGGGCCTGCGACTTCTACCTGCACACCGGCTACGCCGCCGATCGGCTGCTGGCTCCCTTCCGTCCGCCCATCGTGCTCTCCCCGGCCGCCCCCGGCGTCGTCCCTCACCCGCCGCCGGACGACCCGTCGGCGATGGCGTGGTTCGAGGCCGAGCACGCCAACCTGCTCGCCGCGCAGCGCGTCGCCGCCGCCCACGAGTGGCACCGCGTCGTATGGCAGCTCGCCTGGACTCTCACCAGCTACCACTTCCGGCATGGGCAGGTCCAGGACGAGCTCGCGGTCTGGCAGGCCGCGCTGGCGGCCACCGAACACCTCCCCGACCCGCACCTGCGCCCCCTCACCCACCGCCTCATCGGGCACGCCTGCACCGGCCTCGGACGCCACCAGGAGGCGATCGAACACCTGGAGCGGGCCCTCCTCCTGTCCGAGCAGGAGGACGACCCCGCCGAGCAGGCCCACACCCACGCCCTGATCGCGTACGCCTGGGACCGAAAGGGCGACGACGCGCGGGCCCTGCGCCATGCCACGCGCTGTCTGGAGCTCTACCGCGCCCTCGGCCAGCCGGCCCTGGAGGCCCAGGCGCTCAACGGGGTGGGCTGGTTCACCGCCCGCCTCGGCGACTACGAGGCCGCCCGCGAGCACTGCCAGGCCGCCCTCGCCCTCCACCGGAGCCTCCACGACCGTGGCGGCGAGGCGCAGACCCTCGACAGTCTCGGCTACATCGCGCACCACACCGGCCACCACGAGCAGGCCGTCGCCCACTACCGGCAGGCGCTCGCCCTCCACCGCGGTCTCGACCGCACCCATGCGTCCGCCGACTCCCTCGACGGCGTCGGCCACCCCTACCTCGCGCTCGGCTGTCCCGAAAAGGCCCGCACGGCGTGGCATGAGGCACTCAACCTCTACCGACAGCAGGGACGCACCCACGACGCCGAGCGCATCCAGCAGCAGCTCGACGCGCTCCCCTGACGCCCTGTCACACCGGCTGGGTCTGCCGCGGTGCGGCCAGGGGGCGGCCAGGACGATGCCGGCGGCGCCGATGGCTATGAGGCTGTCGTCCCAGGGGCGGACGTCGATGTTGATGTGCTCGACGCAGGGCAGCAGGCAGGAGTCGAGGACTCGCGTCGATCGGGCGGCGCCATCTCCTGCCACAGGGGTCTGGAACTTTGCGGTATTCACCGTGGAATGCCCGCAGCCAGGCATCCCACCATCGATCGAGCTCAGTCGGCAGCACGCCGCAGGCTAAAACACTCGCGCCAGCACGGCGCGACGCGACGATCAGGCCCGCGCTTCGCGCGGATGACTTGCAGCGTGTTACGAAACCGCAGCTATACCCGCGGAGCGCGGATCGGGGAGCACACTGCGGCGGATCGCGCGAGAACCGTTCCGCACGGCGGACATGATGATCTGCGGGACAGGATTGGCCGACCGCGGCCGCGTCTGAAAACGACCGTTTCCAGGCACCTATGAAGCAGCCTCCGGCGGGCGGTGCGCGGTCGGGACGACGGGTCGGGCTCGGGCGCGATCGCAGTGGTTGACGAAAGGTCCCGTGTCGGGTCAGCTCACCTTTGTGGTAGGCCGTGGTTTGTTGTTCTTCGAGCCCTTATTGTTCGGGTACGCGCGGGACGGACAATGCGCCCCGTGACGAGCGCGGATAGCGTGTGCGCAGGGATGGCGCCGAGGGTTGTGACGACGGGTCAGGGGTGGGTCGGGTGGGCAGGTCGGAGCAGCCGGTGCCGGACGGGCCGCTCAAGGAGTTTGCGCAGGATCTGCGGGAGCTGCGCCGTGCGACGGGGATGACCTACCGGGAGCTGGCCCGGCGGGCGGGGTACTCCTACTCGGTGCTCTCGGCCGCGGCCTCCGGGCTTGGGCTGCCGACTCTGCCGGTCACCCTGGCCTATGTCGGGGCGTGCACGGGGGACGCGCCGGGGTGGGAGGCGCGCTGGAACGAACTGGCGTCGCAGCTGCGCGCCACCCAGCCCGGGCTGCTGCCGCCCGAAGCGCAGCAGGCGCCGCCCGGCCAGGCGCCGTCGGCGGACGGCGCACCGGTGCCGCCGGTGCGCCCGAGTACCGCGGGTTCGGGCGACGGGCCGCTGCTCGAGCCGCTGGGCACGCACGACCCGCGCCGGATCGGGGTGTTCCGGACGCTCGGGCGCCTGGGCGGCGGCGCGATGGGCGAGGTATACCTGGCCTCCAGCCCCGCCGGCCGCCCGGCGGCGGTCAAGTTGATCCGCCCGCAGCTGGCGCGCGATGCGCTCTTTCGGCGCCGGTTCGCCGCCGAGCTGGCCGCGGCGCGCAAGGTCACCGGCGGGCACAGCCCCGCGGTGATCGACGCCGACCCGGACGCCGAGCGCCCGTGGATGGCCACCGCGTACGTCCCCGGCCCCTCGCTCGGCGAGGTGGTCGACGTCCACGGGCCGCTGCCCGAGCCGGTCGTGCTGGGCCTGGCGGCCGGGATCGCCGAGGCGCTGGCCGCGTTCCACGCGGCCGGGATCGTGCACCGGGATCTGAAGCCCTCCAACGTGCTGCTGGCCGAGGACGGCCCGAAGGTCATCGATTTCGGGATCTCCCGCGCCCTGGACGCCAGCGCCCTGACCGCGACCGGGGCGCAGGTGGGCACCGCCGGGTTCATGGCCCCCGAGCAGGCCGAGGGCACGGCGGTCACCGCGGCCGCGGACGTGTTCTCGCTCGGCTGCGTGCTGGCGTACGCGGCCACCGGCCTCGCCCCGTTCGGCCAGGGACCGAGCGCCTCGGTGCTCTACCGCGTCGTGCACGACCAGCCCGCGAAAGAGGCCCTGGCCTGCCAGGACAAACAATTACGCGACCTGATCGCGCAATGCCTGGACAAGGACCCGCAGCGGCGCCCCACCCCCGCGCGCATCATCGAGGCCGCCGCCGCGGGCGGGTGTGCGGGCGAGGGATGGCTGCCGGCCGCGATCGCCGCCCAGGCCGCCAGTCGCAGCGCCCACGCCGCGCGCCTGATGCAGCACGCCGCCCGACGGCGCACCCTCCAGCGTGTGCGGGTCGCCCTGGCCCCGCTGCTGCTGATCCTCGCGATCCTCGCCGCCGTGGTCCTGCTCGGCCGCGGCGGTACCGGCCACGGCCTGAGCACCGAGCCGCCGGCCAGCACCGCACCCGGCCTCGGCGGCGCCCCCACCCCCGCGGTGAGCGGCGCCGGCTCACCCGGCACCGGCCGCAGCAGCGCCACCGCACCAGCGGGCAGCGGCGCGAGCGGGAACCCCGGCGGCGCCGGGGGCAAGGCGACGGCGGGCGCCGCCGCGGGTACGAGCACGGCCACGAGTGGTGCGGGAGCGTTGCTCAACTCGACCAGCGCGGCCGCGCAGACCACCAGCTCCCCCCGGTACTCGTTCGAGAACAGCACCGACGGGTGGGGCACCGCGCAAAACAGCGACGTGACCCGCGCCTCCAGCAGCGCCTTCCACGACGACGGCTCCTACGCCCTGGCGATGACCGACACCGCGGCGCAGGCCAACACCTACGTCGGCGTCGTGATCAGCGCCCTGAGCGACGGGCCCGCCCCCGGCAACACGAGCACCGCCTGGATCTACGTGCCCAGCGGCACCAGCCAGAGCATCAAGGCCCACCTGTACATCCAGCGCGGCAGCGCCTGGCAAAACGCCCCGGACACCGTCCTGACCCCCGGCGGCTGGCACGAACTGGCCTACACCACCCCCGCCGCCTTCGGCGCCGTCACCTCCGTTGGCGTGCAGTTCAGTAAATCCGGCACCACCGGTGTCACCGTCTACCTCGACGCCGTCACCTGGCACTGACAACCCCGGGATCCGCGCCGCCACGACGCCGCGGGACCGGGACCGGATGGTGCAGGAGGATTTCCCGAGCCGGTCCGCGGTTCTTCGGCGCGGCTGACAGGGGGCTTCGACGAGGCGCTTCGACGGGCGCGTGCGGGAAAGGGCCCTGCGTTCCCGGTGTCCTGATTGCGTAAGCGCCCTGCGCCGGGTTTCCGCTTGTTTCGAGGCCGCCCGCGCCGAGGATTGTTCGGGGATTGTGCGGCCCGGCGCCGCAGCTATCGCCTGACAACAAAGCGGGCCGTACCAAGGAACTCGACAACCCAGGCGAGGCCACATCCGGCCTCTGGATCAATCGGGGGTTCCTCGTGGACACGCTTCGACCGCGCCGCACAGCCGGCCCGCAGGCGAAAGGCAGAACCGGCCCAAGGGCCACAGTCATCCTTCTCGCGATCATGGCTCTGCTGCTCGGCGCGGCCTGGGCCGCCTTCGGCCTGACCGGCACGACCGGCCGCGCAGCCGCTCGGCCCGCAGTGGTGGCCCCTGCCCGCATCTCCGGCCCCACAGCGTCCTCCGCCTCGCCCAGCCCCCGCACCTCGCCCACCCCACCGAAGGCGCCCGCGCACCCCACCGCGCCGAAGGCCGACAGCGCAAAACCCGCGCTACAGCCCGTCATCTCCATCACGCTGCACCGCGGTGACACGCTCTTCGCGCTGGCCCGCAGCCACCACACCACGGTCAGCGCGCTGCAACAGCTCAACGGCCTGGGCACCTCGACACTGATCTACGCCGGACACCAACTGCGCGTACCGGCGCTCACCGCCTCCGGCTCCGGCGCCTCGGCGGCCGACAGCCGACTGCACACCCTCGCCGGCCCGACGGGCGCATCCCCCGGTCCTGTTGCCAACACGCACCAGCGCGGCGCGGCCGCCGCGATCGCGTACGCGAAGGCCCAACTCGGCAAGCCCTACCAGTGGGGCGCCGCCGGCCCGGACGCGTTCGACTGCTCCGGCCTGATCATGCGCGCCTGGCAGGCCGGCGGGATCGCACTACCGCGCACCACCTACCAGCAGGTCAACGCCGGCACCCGCATCACCCGCGCCCAACTGCAACCCGGCGACCTGGTCTTCAGCAACAACGACGGCCACGTCCAGATGTACATCGGGAACGGGCGCGTGATCGAAGCCCCTCGCACCGGCGCCACCGTCCAATACGCCTCCCTGCCCTCCGCAGGCCAGATCGACGCCTACGTCCACGTCGACACCACGACCTGACCGGCGGACCGAACCACCCAGTCGAACAAACCCCCCTTTCCGAAGGAAACACATGACCACCAGACTTCGCCGGCTGCGACGCCGCTGGTCCCGCCCGATGCCTGCCCCCCTACGTCAGTTCTTGACCGTATGTGCGTTCTTCCTCGGACTGACCGTGGTGTCCCTCTGGTGGTCGGCGGGCAGCGCCCAAGCCGCCGTCCACACCCAAGCCGCCGCACAGAGCGCGACCGTGCCGCCCAGTACCCCACCGGGAGGCACCTCTTCCAACAATTCGTCACTCGATGACATCACGGCCAAGGCCGTACAGGTCGACCGGAATGTCATCGCGCAAATCGACAGACAACTGCGGGGGCTAACGGTCGTGAACAGTAAGGGCAAGCAAGTGTCCCTGGAAGGCAAAGCCACGGTGGGAGTCGGCGTCGCCGTGTCGTTCGACCCGGGCACCGGCGCGGCGACCCTCACGGTGCGCATCACGTACCACGGGCTAGGTGAGGCCAAGATACGGCAGGTCATCACCAGCCAGGAGGCCGCCATCAATAAGATCCTGGGCAAATACGGCATATCACCCTTGACTGCCAGCGACATCCAGCAGGTCAAGGACGCCCATGCCGAGGCGGGATTGATCGCCTGGGGCGCAGGATCGTCCCAACTCGTGGTCGGCGCCACAAACGGCATCTGCAGCGAACAGTGCCAGCCGAAACTTCGCCAGTACGGGGTGATCCCAGCGACCGCGCTGTCCATTCCCAACGGCACCCTTTACCCCGATCAACTCGACCCCTGGACGGAGTTCAACAACGTTCGCATCAACGCCGCCAACGTTGCGGCCATACGAAAGTTCATGGCCGGGCCGGCGCTAACCGACTACACCACCGCTCGCGCAGCCCTCGCTCAAGCGCTGGGCAAGTCTCCCTACTCGGCCTTGGACTCCGGCACCGTCGGCTTGATCACCGGCCCGGCAAAACCAATCCCCCCCGTGAGCATCGGGCAGCCCGGCGGCAATCCCGGCAACCTCCAGCACCGCCTGCCCAACACCTCGGCGTCCACGCCCCGAATCAGCATCCCCCAAAACACAGGCTTGCCCGCCAACTCTCAACTAGGCCAATACCTGAGCACCCCACCGACATCGACGCCTAGCAACAGCCTCGGCACCCAGTACTACGCAACTCAGGCTCAGCAGCAGGCTCAGCAGGCCTCGCAGCAGGCAGCTCAGCAGGTCGCGGACCAGCAGGCTGCCCAACAGACAGCCCAGCAGACAGCCCAGCAGACAGCCCAGCAGCAGGCCTCGCAGCAGGCAGCTCAGCAGGTCGCGGACCAGCAGGCTGCCCAACAGACAGCCCAGCAGACAGCCCAACAGACTGCCCAACAGGCAGCCCAACAGGCAGCCCAGCAGACAGCGCAGCAGCAGGCTCAGCAGGCTCAGCAGGCAGCTCAGCAGGTCGCGGACCAGCAGGCTGCCCAGCAGACAGCGCAGCAGCAGGCTCAGCAGGTCGCGGACCAGCAGCAGCAGCAGGCGGTTCAGCAGGCCCAGCAGCAGGCTCAGCAGGTGGTTCAGCAAGCGCAGCAGGAGGCCCAGCAGGCCCTGAGTAGCGCACAGAACCTGGTCTCGCAACAGGTCGCCAACGCCCAACAGAACTACAGCAACTTCACCACGTCTGTTCAGGCCGACATGTCCAGTCCTAGCTGGCAGAACACCAACCGTGCAGCCCTCACAGGGGCGGCGTTGCTCGGCACTGTCGCGCTGGCCGCGCTGGCCCTCGCATAGCGGCTGGCGCCGCCGCTACCACGGGGCACACCGGCGACGTATGAAGCCCTGCAGCGTGAACACGCCCCGGACCGTCTCTGACGGTCCGGGGCGTGTTCACGCCAGCACGCCAGCCCGGCGCCGCTGGTATGGGCATCGCGGTTTCGTGGCGCTGCTGCAGTTCGGCGCCGAAGGACGCAACCCTCCCGCGGGGCGATCGGTCCGACTCCGGAGCATTGGGCGTCGGGCGATTCGCGGCAGATGTGGCCGCGGGAGACCACGCGCTTCCATCCCTGGCTGGTCGAAAACCTCGATGCTGGCCTGGTGCCTGGGGTTGGAATGGCTGGAGGTCGCCGGGCGGGGCCGCGAGGTCCAGTTGGGAGGGTCGCGGCCGGCATCCGGTGGTGACGGTTCACGGTCAGGGTCGGGTCAGGAGCAGAACAGCTCCGCGTTGTCCGCCGCGATGGTCCCCGAGCCGGTGCCGTTGTCCACGAGCCCGACATCGAGCGTGCCGGTCGTGGTCGTGTAGGTCCCCAGCGACACCCAGGCGCCCCGGTTCGCGTTCTGGTCGACCGGGTCGTCTTCCAGCAGGGCGGTGCCGCTGGCGCCGGTAGTGGTGTCCGCGTCCCAGATCCAGTAGTGCGCTGTCGCGGAGGCCCTGGCTGAGGCCGGGATGTGGACCTTTACCGTGCAGGAGGCGCCGTCGCCGGGCCGGAACACCCAGTCGAGCTGGTCCTGCCACTGGTCGCTCTTCCCGGACAGCGCGGTGTACACCGGCGTGCCGCAGCCGTTCGGGGCCGTCGCGTCGCTGACACTGTGCCAACCGTCGCCGGCCGGCGCGGTGTACGTGGCCAGTTGCGCGGCGCCGGCCGATGCGCAGTGGGGGCCGGAGGACGCGGTCGGCACGCCGGCCTGGGCACCGGCGCCTTGTGCCTGGGGCGAGGACGTGGCGGTGGGGCGCGGGCCGGCGGCGGCGGACCCACCGGGGGAAACCGGCGCCGTGGCGCTCGCCGAGGTCGGCCGGGTGGGCGAGGGCGAGTCGGTGCCCAGCCCGACCCCGATCGCGGACCGCGATGCTCCCGCCGGGGCCGGGGTGGGCGTCGAGCCGGGCGCCGCGTTGCTATGCGGCGCCGGGCCCCCGGGCAGCAGGAGCGCGCCGGCCAGCGCCGCGGCGGCCGCGGGCATCAGCGCCACGAGGCCAAGACGTGCGCGCCGTACCGCGCGGGCGTGCGAGATCAGCCGCGCCGCGTACCGGCCGCGTTCGGCAATCATGCCGGCCAGGGGCGGGGGCAGCTGCGGCGCGACCGCGCCGTCGCAGGCTTCGATGATCTGTGCGGGGGTGGGCCGGGCCGCCGGGTCTTTGTCCAGACAGGCCAGGATCAGGTCGCGCAGTTGTTTGTCCGTGCAGGCCACGGCCTGGGGTGCGGGGTCCCGGTGGATGACGCGGTACAGGACTTCGTGTCCGGGGCCCTCGCCGAAGGCGGCGATGCCGGTGGCCGCGTAGGCCAGCACGCAGCCGAGCGCGAACACGTCCCCGGCCGGCTGCGTTTCGCCGCGTTCTGCCTGCTCCGGTGCGGTGTACCCGGCGGTGCCGACCAGCGCGCCGGTCGAGGTGAGCGCGGTGCCGTCCGCGGCGCGGCAGACCCCGAAGTCGATGACCTTGGGCCCCTGCCCGTCCCACAGGACGTTGGAGGGCTTCAGGTCGCGGTGCACGATCCCCGCGTCGTGGATGGACTCGAGCGCCTCGGCGACCCCCTGGGCCAGCGCGAAGAGCGCCGGTTCGGGCAGCGGGCCGAAGCGCTCGACGACCTCGTCCAGCCCCGGCGCGGCGATGAACTCGGTGGCCATCCACGGACGCTGCGCCTCGGCGTCGGCGCCCACGACCCTCGGACAGCGCGCCCCCGTCACCCTGCTCGCGGCGGACAGCTCGGCGGCGAACCTGCGGCGGAAAAGCGGATCGCGGGCCAGCTCGGCGCGGATCAGCTTGACCGCGACCGGCCGGCCTTGGGGACCGACGGCCAGCAACACCTCGCCCATCGCGCCCCCGCCCAGACGGCCGACGGCGCGCAACCGCCCGACACGCCGGGGATCGTGCCGCCCCAGCCGCGCGACCGGCGCAAGCGCGGTGACCTCGGGCGGGCCTGGTTGCGCATTCAGCGCGGCCGCAGGGCGCCCCGCAGAGCTCTGCGGGGCCGCCGGATGCGCACCGGCCGGTTCGGGCGCCAGCAACCCGGGATGAGTCACCCGCAGCACACGGGCGAGATCCTCCCACCGCGCCTGCCACGCGGCCTGATCGCCCTTGCAGGCGCCGACGTACGCGAGCGTGACGGGCAGCGTGGGCAGCGCACTGCCGGACGCGGCGGCCGCCAGCACGGAGTAGGAGTATCCGGCCTTCGCGGCCAGCGCACGGTACGTGGTCCCGACCGTACGTCGCAGCGCCCGCAGATCCTCGGCGAAGTCCTTGACCGGACCGTCCGCCACCGGCGCCTCGCGTCTGCCCATCGCCCCACCCCTAAAGTCGCCTGCTGCGTCCGGCTCCCGGCTTCGAACACCAGTTATCCACGAACACTGTCATCTCGCGCAACACCCCGCGGCACCGTGCGGCCGTTGTGCATCATCGGCGCGGGCGGCCGGTTGTCCGTGGATTGCGCGCCCGCCCGCTGTCGGGCACCGCGCATCGCGATCGAGGACAGCCCGTTCGCCCTCGGCCCCGACCTGCTCAAGAAGGGGCAGTTCGTCACCGTCGCTGCTGTTGGACGGCAGCACTCCGAGGGTGACCTTTCCCGAGCCGCCGTTCATCGACATCGACGTGCGTGAACGAGCCAGCGACAGCCAGCTCTCGGCGGTGCCGGAGGCGGCGGTGGTGGTAGTGACGGGGGTGATGGTGACGGGGGTGGCGGCTCCCCGGTGCTGTCAAAAAACGAACGAAACCGAGAAAGGCCGCCCGACCCCCGGCGCAGGCGCGCGCGAAGGCGTCTGCCCGCCGGGGCTTGACAGGTGACTGGCCCGAGTATTCTTATTCTCCTAGGGAACTAGTGGAATGGGAATACGGGTGATCGAGTTCCACCTCAAGGCGCACTCCGGGATCGCGCCGTACCTGCAGATCGTCGGCCAGGTGCGCGAGGCACTGCTGCTGGGGCTGCTTGCGGAGGGGGACAAGCTGCCCACGGTCAAGGAGGTGGTCGCCAAGGTGGCGATCAACCCGAACACGGTGAGCAAGGCCTATCGCGAGCTCGAGCACCTGGGCCTGGCGGCGGCCAAGCCGGGGGTGGGCACCTTCATCACCCGGTCCCTGGGCCAGGCCTCGCTCGTCGAGCACGGCCCGCTCCAGGACGAGCTGCGCGCGTGGCTGGCCAGGGCCCGCACCGCGGGCCTGACCGAGCCGGGCATCGAAGCACTGATTTCACGCACCTTCCGCGAGAGCGCCGAAGAGGAGAGATGAGCGCCATACTGCGAGCCCAGGCTCTGGGCAAGAGGTACGGCCGGCGCCAGGCGCTGGCCGAGTGCACCCTGGAGATCCCCCCGGGGCACGTGGTCGGCCTGGTCGGGCCCAACGGCGCGGGCAAGACCACCCTGCTGAAGATCGCCTGCGGGATGCTCGCGCCGAGTACGGGCCGCATCGAGGTGCTCGGCGAACAGCGCGCCGCCGATCCCGCGCAGCTGGCGAGGGTCGGCTACGTCGCCCAGGACACCCCCACCTACCCGGGCCTGTCCGTCGCCGACCACCTCAAGCTCGGCGCCAGGATGAACCCGCGCTGGGACCAGAAGCTCGCGCAGGCACGGATCGACCAGCTCGATCTGGACCCGAAGCAGAAGGCGGGCAAGCTCTCCGGCGGGCAGCGCGCCCAGCTCGCCCTGACCGTCGCCGTCGCGAAACGGCCCGAGCTGCTCATCCTCGACGAGCCGGTCGCCAGCCTCGACCCGCTCGCCCGCCGCAACTTCCTGCGCCACCTGATGGAGTCGGTGGCCGAGAACGACACCAGCGTCATCCTCTCCTCCCACCTGGTCTCCGACCTCGAACGGGTCTGCGACTACCTGATCGTGCTGGTCTCCTCCCGCGTCCAACTCGCCGGCGAAACCGAGGTACTGCTCGCGCAGCACCACCGGATCGTGTGCACCCGCCGTGAGGAGGCCGACCTGCCCCCAGGGCTCGAAGTCGTCTGGGCCGAGCACACCGGCCGGCAGAGCACGTTCATCGTGCGCGGCGAGAACCAACTGCCCGCCGGGGACTGGAGCGCGGAACACCTGGAACTCGAAGACCTGGTGCTGACCTACATGGAACGCGCCGCCGACCGTGGCCGCCGCGCCACGACACACGCCACGGAGGGCGCGCGATGACCTGGCTCACCTGGCGCCAATTCCGCGCCCAAGCCTTCACGGCGCTGGCCGTCCTCGCCGCCGCGACGGCTTACTTCGTGATCACCGGGCTCCCGATGCACCGCACCTACGCCACCGACCTGTCCGCGTGCGGCCACAACGACTGCAGCGACGTGCTCAACCAGTTCCTGCACAGCTATAACGATCCACTCAACCTCGCCCAGCTCCTCGTGATCGTCGCCCCGGGCCTGATCGGCATCTTCTGGGGCGCCCCGCTGATCGGCCGCGAACTGGAGAGCGGCACCCACCAGCTCGCCTGGAACCAGAGCGTGACGCGCACCCGCTGGCTCGCGGTCAAGCTCACCGGCGTGGGCGCCGCCGCGATCGCCGCCGCAGCGCTGCTCGGCTACCTGCTGACCTGGTGGGCCGGGCCGCTCGACCAGATCACGGGCAACCGCTTCGCCGCCCAGACCTTCGCCACCCGCGACGTCGTCCCGCTCGCCTACGCCGCCTTCGCCTTCACCCTGGGAACCACCGCCGGACTGCTGCTGCGCCGCACCATCCCCGCAATGGCTCTCACCCTCGCGGTGTTCATCGGCATCCAAATCCTCGTGCCCGCCGCCATCCGCCCCAACCTACTGCCCGCGACCACCATCGCCTTCCCCGTCAACCACGCCACCGCGAGCCAGGTGGGCGGGATCTACACCAGCGGTGGCGGCGCCGCGATCTACCTCGCCGGCCTGCCTGTACCGCAGGGCGCGTGGATCCTGTCCACCACGCCGATGGAGGACTCCTCCGGCCAGGTGGTCGCGGCATCCGACCACCTCAACTGCTTCCCGGCTTTACAGGGCCCGGGCCCCAGCAAGGGCACAAGGCCCGACGTTGGCCAGATCACCGCCTGCCTCACAGCCTACGGCCTGCACGAATCCGTCACTTATCAGCCCGCGAGCCACTACTGGCGGCTTCAGTGGTACGAAACCGGGATCTTCGCCGTGCTCGCCGGGGCGCTCTCAGGCTTCTGCTTCTGGTGGATCCGGCGCCGCCAGAACTGACACACAGCCCAGGGAAGCCGCGCCCACGGATGCGGGAACCGGGAAACGAGCTTCCCCGGCGTGGGAAACCGAGTCACCCCACAACGAATCCGCGCGGCCCACCCGACTTCCGTCGGTATCCCACCACGCCCGCAGCAGGCAGGCGTACGAGCGCGAACGCGACTTTCTGATCGGCCGCGGCGTGCCTGTCGCGTGCCTGTCGCGTTCCTGCCCGCGCCCGCCGAAGGCCGGTTCGGCCCGGCGGACGCTGTCCGTTGGGGGAACCCTCACCGAACAACCGTGATCTTGGTCGGCGAGAATGCTCGACCTACGTCGACGGCGTCTCATTTTGGGTGTCCGGTGATCTGTCTCAATGTCGGGGGCTGGTGGCCGATGTTGCTTCCCGTGGCGATTCCCATCGCAGGCGCCTTCCCTTCCCTGGCCCGGTGTATCGGGTTTGTGGGGCGCTGGCGGTCAGGCGTCGCGGGTGGCGCTCTTCCATGCCCCCATCACCGACCAGCCGATGATCCAGCCGGCGATGACGGTGGCCATCGCCCAGGTGGGCATGGGCGGGATCGCGAACTGGCCGCCGGTCGGTCCGATGTGGACGCCTCCGGTCAGCAGCGAGGGTTGCAGTTGGTCCATCGCGACCCCGGCGAAGAGGCGCTCGAGGTTGACGAAGTAGGGGATCGAGTGGTCCGCGAGCACCGGGGTGATGATGATCTCCAGGGTCAGCAGCAGGATGACCGGCACGGTCCGCTGGCCCATGAGCGCGGCAAGGCCGTGTCCGACCGTGAAGCCGATGAGCAGGTAAAGCTCGAGCCAGAGCCCGGCGCCGGCCAACGCCCCGGCCGACGGGGCGGGTGCGCCGGGGGTGTGCGGGTTGCCGAGGAATGCGGTGGCCAGGGCCGCCACGGTGTAGCCGAGGCCGGCGAGGGAGAGCAGGATGGCGAGGCCGGCGGGCAGGCGGGCGAGGTAGAGCGCGATCCTGGACCGGCCGGTGATCACGAGGTGGCGGAACATGCCGTCGCTCAGGTCGCCGGTGGCGGCGGTGGCGCCGAATTACGCGGACGTCCAGGACTTCGACATCCACCTCGCCCTGGACCGCGACCAGTTGCGCCGTGGCACAGGGAACGCGATTACCCGCGCCGATGTCCAAGACTGGATCAATGCCCTGAGCGCGAAGGGACTGGCGCCCAACACGGTTCGGCAGATCTACCGCGACGTCTTCAAAGCCATCATCGCCCTCGCCCTCGACGACGAGCTGATGGCGCGAACGCCCTGCCGACAGATCGAGCCGCGCGCCGCGACGAAGGCCGCCGCGGCCTGGCGATTTCGCCAGGAAGCCCGGCAGCAGCAGCGGATGCCCCACGCCCAGGCGGCTGGTCGTCTGGGCGCGCTCGCACCGGATGATCTAAGTCGTTATAGGACGTTTTGACTGTTCTGTTCGCCGCGCACGCCAATTGGTCTGTACCAATCCGTGCGAGTGGTCTTGACCAATCCGGTAGCCGCACATACAAAACAGAGTGGTCACGTTGCCGGCGCGCAACCTCCTTAGCTCCTCTCCCCTTTGGAGGGTTCATGCGGGTCGGAAGACGGATTCTTCCCACAGCACTCATGGCCGGCTCGGCGTTCGGGCTGGCAGTCGGCGGATCGGTCCTCGCGGTAGCCGCGGCGCCCGCCGCACAGGCGGCCACCACGTGCGCCGCGGCGTGGAGTTCCACCAGCGTCTACACCGCCGGCCAGCAGGCCAGCGAGAACGCGGTCAATTACACCGCCAACTGGTGGACCCAGGGCAACGACCCGGCGACCAGCAACGGCGGAAGCGGTTCCGGACAACCGTGGACGTCCAACGGCGCGTGTACCGGCGGATCATCAGGCGGAGGGGGAGGGGGCGGCGGCGGGGGTGGAACCGGGGGCGGAACGGGTTCGGTGAGCGGTCTGCTCTTCAGCCCGTACAAAGACATCACCATCAACATGAACTGGAACACCTACCAGATGCAGTCGGCCGTGACCGGGTCCGCCCTGCCGGTCGTGGGTTCCGGGAGCCTGGTGTCGCAGTACGTTCCGAAGCTGCCCGCGCTCACCCTCGCGTTCGCCACCGGCTCCTGTGGCAGCGAGACCTGGGGAGGTGCCCCGGCTGCCACCTGGGCCGCAGAGAACGTGCCCCAACTGCACGCCGCCAACCTGAACTACATCGTATCGACCGGCGGTGCGGCTGGAACCTTCACCTGCACCTCGACGGCCGGCATGGACTCCTTCATCGCGCGCTACGCCAGCCCGAACCTGGTCGGCATCGACTTCGACATCGAGGGCGGCCAAAGCGCGTCGGACATTCAGAACCTGGTCGCCGCTGCGACGGGAGCACAGGCGCAGTACCCGAATCTGCAGTTCTCCTTCACGCTCGCCACGCTGGGCGCGTCCGACGGCAGCTACGGCGGAGTGAACTCGCTCGGCAACCAGGTCGTCCAGGCCGTGCGCGGCTCCAGCCTGAACCACTACGTCATCAACCTGATGACCATGGACTACGGCAGCGCGTCCAGCAGCGTGTGCGTCGTCTCCTCCGGCACCTGCGAGATGGCGCAGTCCGCGATCCAGGCGGTAAAGAACCTCGAGCACACCTACGGAATCCCGGCGAGCAAGATCGCCGTCACGCCGATGATCGGCATGAACGACGCCACCACGGAGATCTTCACCACCGCGGACGTGAACACGCTCACGTCGTACGCGGTCAGCAACGGCCTGGCCGGGCTGCACTTCTGGTCATTGGACCGCGACACGCCCTGCTCCGACACCTATGCGTCCCCCACCTGCAACTCCATCTCCAGCACAACACCGCTGCAATACACCAAAGCGTTCCTGAGCGACCTCGGGTACTGACGAATAACCCACAGCGGGCCGCGCGCGAGCTACCGTGCGCGGCCCGCCTATTCATCGGGGGACGTGCTCGGCCCCGGATGGTAAAGGTCTCTTCGCCGGGCGGCTGGCGAATGCCGGCAGAGTGGCCAGCGCCGGCGGTACGCAGGGGCGGCCGACGCGCGACCCATTCTGCGATGGCGAGTTCCTCCAGCTCGTCGCGCACCTGTCGAAGCTGCTGGCTCAACTCTGCCCACATTTCAAGTTCGGCTCTGCGGGCCGCGATCAGCTCATGAAGGCCCGGCTCTGTATCTCCTGTGAGCTGACGCTGCCATTGCGGATAACCTCATCCACGCTGGCCAAAGCCCGGTACCGGATGACCGCCCGGCGAATGAGCCTCGGGATCGGCCACCGCTGCCTGAATGTGACCCGCTCCCCCGGCTTGCTTGGGTGGCTCCAAACAAGCCGGAATGGATCATGCGACGAAACCGTGCCGCATAACGTACATCGGGCGGACGACGCAGCGGCGCGCGCGGACATGAACGGCACCCTCCTCAAGGCCCAGATGACTGACCACGACGCCCGCGAGATGCTGCGTCAGTGACTCAAAACCCTGAAGAACGCACGCCGACCATGATCGGCGAGAACGAAGACAAGGAGCCTGAGTGACACGCCACCACACACGCCCCGTTACGAGATCAGAGCCAGAACCAACTTCCAGACCGTCCTAGCCACACTTCCCTGCGCGGCCGCCTGATGGCGCCGAAATCTCGATTCCTGTCGCGTGCCACGTCTCCGTGTGCGATGGTGACGGATGAGACGGCTGCTCGCGCCGGTAGCGGTGGCCTGCGCTGACGATCCGGACCCATCACAGGCAGCGTGGGGAGCTGAGCTACAGCGTTGTCTGCTTATGAGGATGCGGCCAGGCTGCTGATGGCGCCGCTTGGCCGCGCCGGGATCACCAGCGCCCTCGTCGCGCTGCGCGGTGCGGCGCTGGACGGTTACGTTCCCGCAGCCGCCGCGCTGAGTGCGGTGATCTCCCGCGAGCTGGGATTCAGCGGCTACGAGGAGTTCCTGTTCTCGGTCGGCACTCCTGAGGAGCTGGTATCCGCAGCGCACGTTCCGTCGCTGGTGCGCCTCTACGCCCTCGGTTTCATTCCCGGCGCTGTATTGGCGTATCACGAGGCGATCTCGGTCGGTCCGGAGAACGAACTCCTGGAGAGCGCCTATCGCGGCCTGCGATTGTGCGTCCGCCGCAACTCTCCGTTCCAGGACGAGGCGCTCAGGGCGCTCTTGCTCCACCTGGCGGCCGCCGACGCTTCGTCCGAGCGCGGTAGCTTCCTGCGGCTGTACAGCAATGTGGTGCGCTCAATCGTCTACCAGGCGCGGGTGGTTCCCGGGCGGAACATGAACACCAGGTTCGAGGTGGGCCGGGAACTCCTGCTGTCGGAACGTGGCATTTCCGCACTCACGTTCGCCACCTTCCACGAATTCGGGCACTTCCTGGACTTCGCCGGAGGAGCACGAGCTGGGACGGCCACGCGTGTGGGCAGCGAAGAGGATTTGCACGCGATCGACGAGTTGGCCCCGCAGCTGATGGAAATCGCCGAACAGCTCGTGGGCACGCCGCTACGTCCCGGGGACGGCCGCCGGCGGTCGCTGCCTTCGGGTGTCTTCGTTCTCTGTACGATGGAGCGGATATCCGAGACGTCACGCTGGTTCATCCACGTCTCGTTCAGCGTGTCCGGCAACCCCGTCGAGCTCGTCGACGCGGCCGGTTGCACCCTGAGATTCTTGTGCGCGCTGGGGATCCGCCCAGAGGAGGCCGCTGCCGCGCACTCCACCTCCGGCATCTTCCACGTCGGATTCTTCACGGCGCCGACGGACGCGGACGCCGCACCGGTGGCTGATTGGAGCGCGGATGCGGCCGTGGAGTGGCTTGAGAGTCTTCGCGCGGCCGGCCGGCTGGCCCAGCACGAGCGGGAGATCCCAGAGCTCTTGCTCGGGGAGTCGATGCCGATTCGCCTGTACGCGCAGTCGATGCAGAGCGTGCGTGATGCCCGCTTCTGTCACCTCGTCAACTCTGAGGCGCTCGGGGGCGCCGAACCGCACATACTGCATGCTTTCGCCCTGCACTTGGCCAACGCCGAGACGGACCCCGCGACGCGGGACGGCGTGCTCGCGTCCGGGCCGCTCGGGGCCGCGGTGCGCTCCGCCGATCCGGTGACGCTCCGGCACGTTCTCGCAGCAAGCGCAAACGTGCCGGCCGAGAACCCGCCGACCTACGCACAGCTCGCCTCGCTGGGATCGAGCTGCGCGCTGCTGCGGCAATCGACCGGGATCGGCTTCGTCGGCGCGACTGCGGCCGGTATCGAGGACGTTGTGCGCCAGCTGGTGAACGCCGGATTCAGCGTCGACGAAGAGCTCGACGACCTCGGCTCCACGCTGCTCATCGAGGCTGCCGCACGCAGCCCGCGCTGGCTGGACCTGCTGCTCGGCCTCGGCGCCGATCCGGCGCGGGCCGACGCTCGCGGGCAGACTCCGCTCATCTCGGCCGGGCAGTCGGGCCACCGCGACGCCGTCGCGAAGCTGCTCGCCGCCGGGGCCGACCCGGACGGACAGGACAACGACAGGCGGTCCGCGCTGATGTACGCGCTCGAATACATGTGGCCAGAGGTGACGGAGCTGCTACTGCGCGGCGGCGCGGATCCCGACCTCACCACGAATGACGGTACGGCGGCCATGCACTACGCGGTGACCATACCGATCGAGTCCATTCGTAAGCAGATCGTGGCGCTGCTCGCCGAAGCGGGCGCGGCCCTCGACGAGGAAATGGACAACGGCATGACGCCCATGGCGCTCGCCGCAGCCAAGAAACTCGATGACACTGTCGCCCAGCTGCGCGCGTTGGGTGCGACGGCATGACCGACGTCGCCACCGCCAAGGCACTCAAGGCCTTCGAGGCGGCCGGCCGGGAAGCAGCTGAACAGCTCGACCTGAGCGGGCTGGGCCTGCGCCGCCTACCGCCGGAACTCAGCACGGCGCGTGACCTCAAGGTGCTGAACTTGAGCGGAAACCGGCTGCGTGAGTTGCCCGAGGAGATCGGCGCCTTCACTTGTCTCGAACGGCTGGACCTCGGTGGCAACCGACTTGACGGGCTGCCGCCCGAGATCGGCCGGCTCCAGCGGCTGCGCCGGCTCGACGCGTCGGACAACCAGCTCACCTCGCTTCCGGCGCAGCTGGCCGACTGCCGGCTGCTCGAACAGGTGGAGCTTGGCAACAATCAACTCACGGACGTCTCTGCGCTGGCCTCGCTCTGTGGCCTGACCCTGCTTGACCTGTCCCGAAACCTGCTGGCCATGGTGCCCGCGCTCGACTGCGCGGACACGCTCGCCACGCTGGACCTGGCCGGCAACCGCCTCGCCGAATTGCCCGGTGGCATCGCCGAATTCAGCATGTTGCGACGCCTGGACGTATCCGACAACCGCCTGACTCACGTCGCGACGCTCGAAGGGTTGAGGTTGGTCGAGGTCTACCTCGACGGCAACCTCCTGGCCGAGCCGCCGCTCGCCGTCACCGCCCTGCCGACTCTGCGGCGCTTCTCCGCCTCCCGCAATCCGTTCGGCGTGATGCCGGAAGCCGGGGCCGCGCCGGGCTCGGCCGCGCAAACCACCGCGCTCGCCGGTGCCATGAGCGAGTTCACGGTCTCGGAGAGGGATCCAGACGCTCTCAACGCCTTCCCCGCCGAGCTGTTCTTCGCCTTCACCGTGCTGGTCAACGGTGCCTCGGCAGCGAAAATAGCGACAGAGCTTTACTTCAAGCGATTCAATCGCTACTCGGTGACTCTCACGCTTGACGACGGCCTCCAGTTGGCCCTGCACAATCTCAACCGCAAGGCCGCTACGTCGCTGCTGAACCGACACGCGCAGGCGGCAGGGGCCGACCACGCGCGCCTCACCTTCGCGCCGACCGACCTCGGCCGGGTCGCGGACTTCACCGCCGAACTGCTCGCGCGCACCGGCTCGATCGACGTCGTCCCCAACAAGGCGGACCAGCCGACCGTTCACTTCCACCAGTACATCGGAGATCAATACGTCATGGGTGACTACATCAAGATCAGCAATGACAGCGGCATCGTGAACGTCAAGGCCGAGCTCTCGAACGTCGTACAGACGGTCAACGCCAGCGCGGCGGACCCGGCCACCAAAGCACAGCTCGCGGACCTGGTGACCCGACTCGGTTCCGCGCTGACGCAGCTCCCGCCCGAACACGCGGAAGACGCGGAGGCGGCCGCGAGCACCGCCCAGAACCTCATCAAGGAAGCCGTCAAGGAAAAACCCAACCGCACGCTGGTGACCAGCATGATCGCCGGTTTCCGCGCGGTTACCGAGAGGCTGGGCGATGTCGCGCCGTTGGTGACGGAGATCGTCACGCTCGTCAACAAAATCATCGGAGCGTGACACCCCTCGAGGTCAGCTGATGGTCAGGTCGTCGATGTGGCCGCGGTGGCCTCCGGTGGAGTTGGGGTGGTCGTAGCCGACCAGGATCCGGCTGATCTGCTTGTTGGCGTTGTTGGTGCCGAGGTTGACGGTGACGTGGTTCCAGGTGTCGAGCGTCAGGTGGCCGCACTGGGACGCCGGATGGATGCGGTTGCCGTTCAGGTCGGTCGCGCCCGGGTCACGCAGGGTGCTGCCATCGGTGAAGATCATGTCGGCGCAGGTGCTGTTGTTCGAGCCGGCGGAGACCCAGGTGAAGTTGACCTGGTTCGGTGGATACCTGGGTGTTTGGGGAGATGGTCCCCGGGAGGAGTCCACAGTGCGGAGAACGCGTCCGTCGTATCCGCCGGAGTTCCGCAGGCAGATGGTTGAGCTCGTTCGGGCCGGCCATTCGCCGGAGGAGCTGGCGAGGGAGTTCGAGCCGACTGCGCAGTCGGTCCGTACCTGGGTCGAGCAGACCGGCGCCGATGAGGGCCACAGCGACGAAGTGGCCAGCGCCGAGCGGGCCGAGCTCGCGGCATTGCGCCGCGGGGTGCGCCAGCTGCGCGAGGAGCGCGAGATTCTGCGCAAGGCCGCGGTTTTCTTCGCTCGCCAGACGGATCGGTCGAAATGAAATTCCGGCTGATCTATGCGCCGAAGGACCACCACGACGTCTCCCGGCTCGCCCGGGTGCTCGGTGTGTCGCGCCAGGGCTGCTACGCGTGGGCCAAGCGGGGCGCGTCCACACGGTCCACGCAGGACGCCGCGCTGAGCGGGACCATCACCACGATCCACACCCAGTCGCGTGGCACCTACGGCGCCCCGCGCATCCACGCCGAACTGCGCGAGGACTACGGCATCCGGATCGGGCGCAAGCGGGTGGCCCGGCTCATGCGCCAGTCTCGTCTTGAGGGCGTGCACCGGCGTGGAAAGCGCGGGCTTACCCGGCGCGACACTTCCGCGTTGCCCCCGCACGACCTCGTCGAGCGCGACTTCACCGCGCCGCACCGAACCGGACCTGGACCGCCGAGATCACCTACGTGCCCACCGGCGAGGGCTGGCTCTACCTCGCCGTCGTCCTGGACGTGTTCTCCCGAAAGATCGTCGGATGGGCGATCGCCGAGCACCTGCGCACCGAGCTGGTCATCGACGCGCTCGAGATGGCGATCTGGAACCGCAGGCCGGGCCCCGGTCCGGTCCATCACAGCGACCAGGGATGCCAATATACGTCGTTCGCCTTCGGCAGGCGCTGCCGCGAAGCCGGCATACGCCCGTCCACCGGCTCGGTCGGCGACTGCCACGACAACGCGATCACCGAGAGCTTCTTCGCCACGCTCGAGTGCGAACTGCTCGACCGCTGCTACTTCGCCACCCGCGCCCAGGCCAAGGCCGCCTGCTTCGACTTCATCGAAGGCTTCCACAACACCCGTCGAAGACACTCGGCCAACGGCATGCTCAGCCCCACCGAGCACGAGCAACGCAACCGGGCCCAACCGAGCCACAGCGTCGCTGCCTGACCGCAAGACCCGACCTGTCCACCGAACCGGGTCAACTTCATATTGCTCCCAGGTGATGTAGCCGGGGTGGTGGTCCTGGATCAGGACCGGCCAGTGGACGCGGGCACGGCGGGTGCTGGCGGCGTGCACATCGCCCTGCGGGGTGACCCGCTGACGGGTGGGGCGCCGACCGTAGGCGTGGGCCCCGGCGTAGACCGGGTTGGCCAGGATCTCCAGGACGCGCGCATGGTTCAAGGCGCCCCAGCGCAACTGACCGTGGAACGGGCCGCCGTGTACCCGGCGCGGGAACCTGCGCCCGGCGAACACGGCCACCACGGCGTAGGCGGAACCGTTCGCGTGAAACGCGGCGAACACCTCGGCCACGGCCGAGGCGACCTCGTCATCGGGATCGATGACGACTAGGCCGTCCTGGTCGTAGAGGTAGCCCGCCGGCAGGCGCAGGCGCAGTTCCCCGCGCCCGGCCGCGGCCCGTTTAGCCCCGTCCATACGTCCCTTGAGCAGATGCAGCTCGGCCTGGCTCATCGTGCCCTTCAGGCCGAGGACCAACTGGTCATTGAAATCAGCCAGGTCATGAACCCCGTCTTCGTCGATCAGCAGCGTGTCGGTCAGCCGCGCCAGTTCCAGCAGTCGTTGGACATCGGCGGACGAGCGCGCGAGGCGGGAGACTTCGAGCCCGAAGACCGCGCCGATCTCGCCGAGGCACACCCGGGTGACGATCTCGCGGAATCCCGTGCGGCCCTCGGCGCTGCGGCCGGACAGCCCGAGGTCCGTGTCGATCACCGTCACCCGGTCCGGCGCCCAGCCCAGGCGTTCGGCCAGGTTGCGCAGCGCGTACTGCCGGGCCGCGCACTCGGTGTGCTCGCGCACCTGCGCGAGCGTCGACTGGCGCACGTACACCACGGCGGTGCGTTCCCGGTGCGAGCGGGTGACCTTCGACTCGCCGTTCACCGCGGCCTCCCAGCACTCCGAGCGCCATGTTCGCCAGGACCATCACCGTTTCCTGCGACGCTCTCCTCCCGTCCATCGCGCTCGCCTCTCTCGCCGCCCCCTTCACTCACGATCGTCTCGTGTTCCGGGAGGCCGCAACGGCTGACTGGAGCGTCATCCAGCGCCCGGACCAGCGCGAACAGGCTCGCGAGACTTTCCAGCGACAACCGCTCGCCCCCGGGCGCCGGTCCCCGGTCAGTCCATCCCACCGGCAGACGCACCCAGCGGCCGGACTCCGCCTCGCACCCGAACACCAGCGAACCGCGCCGCCGCTCGACACACAACACCACCAGCAAGCAGCCGACCAGCGGGTGGAAAGGGTGCGTGACCGTCAACACCTCGCCACGCGTCAGTGAACCCGCGGCACTATGCCGGACACGTCGACAACTGCCAGGTGATGCCCATGCTCAGCTACGCCACCGACAGCGGGCACGCGTTCGTCGACCGTGCGTTGTACCTGCCCGCGGCCTGGATGGATGATCGGGCGCGGTGCAAGGCCGCCGACGTGCCCGCCGCACGAGCCTTTGCCACCAAGCCGCAGCTGGTGACCGGGATGCTTGCGCGGGCCATGGCCGCCGGGGTGCCGTTCCGATGGTTCGCCGCGGACTCGGGCTACGGGCGCGACCCGGAGCTGCGCGCCTTCTAAGGCCGTTGACGCATTTGGGTAGGGCGGTCGCCTTGAACCGGTAAAGTCTGCGTCAAGCTTCGTTTGATTCACCGGCATACACCCCTTGGGCCACCGGGCGATCACCCGCCCCGGGAATAAGCCGCGAAACGTCCTCAATGCACCGACGCCGCCGTACTGGGATCCGGCCCGGCCGGGAGCCCGCCGAAACCGACCCTTCATCGAACCGCTACGCCGGGAGCGGCTCGTCCTGCCAGCTCAACGGAATAATGTATCAGTGGGTTGAACTAAGGGTCGGCACTAATGGCGTTAAAGTGTTCGAATGCGGGAAGACGCCCAATACTTGATGAATCGCGCATTACGGGCGAACGAGGCAGTTGCACCGATAGTCGCCGGGCCAGGACTTTCATCGAACCCTGATATTCACCCGATCGAGTGATGGCGGGCCGGGTGGCGGGCGTGGTTGCATCTTCCCCATCCGGGTGAACAGGCCCGCGACCAGGGCAGTGCCGCGGGACCAGGCAGGACACCGCGATCAGGCGAACCCAGAGCCTCCGGGCTCGACGGTCCGTCGATTCACCGATCAATATGTGAATATTATGGTGCTGCCCTGATTTGGAACAACCGACATGGCTATGAAGGGAAGCGCAACTCATGCGTAACGATTCCACCTCTCGGATCGAGACCCGCGAGATCGCCGACAGCGAGCTGGACAACATCTCCGGCGGCTCCATCGGCGTGTCGGCCGAGGGTTACGGCGTCAGCATCCAGACCAGCGAGCTGACCGGGGTGGCCACGGACGTGCTCGGCACGGTCACGGGGCTGCTCGGGCCGGCCGCCGGGATCCTGCAGACCAGCGGCCTGGGCATCTGAGCTCCGGTTCCACCGGAGCTTGCTTGGAAGTAGTCACAGCCGGGAGCGATGAGCCGCACTGTCGGCGCAGGTGAGGCTCCCGGCGAGCCGCGCACGGACCCTGGATCCCCCACAGTTCCGGGGTCCGTGTATGGCGACCGACACCACACCGGCAGACGAACGCGATAGCAGTAGTCGCACGTTGTAAGGAACCCGACCGTGCAGTTCCGCCAGAAGGCGCTCTCCCGGCTGCAATCGCCGGAGGAGCTCGACGTGCCGGTGCGCCTCGTCCGCCCGCGCGGCCGGTTCGCGTTGGCGGTCACGGCGATCGTCATCGCCGCCGCGGGCTACTGGGCCGCGACCGGCGCGATCGCGTCGACGGTGAGCGCCGCCGGGGTCTTGACTCATGCGCAGGGAAGCTACGCCCTGCGCAGCCCGCTGGCCGGTCAAGTGACCGGCATCTTCGCCCATGAAGGCGACCGGCTCGTGGCCGGCGCGCCCGTGCTGAGCGTCCTCACCGCGGACAAGAAGGCTGAGATCGTGCCCATGGGGGCCTCGGGCCGGGTGACCGTGCTCTCGGTCCGGATCGGCGCCCTGATCACGGTCGGCGCGGACCTCGCGACGGTCGAGCGCATCGAGAATCCCGGGGATCCGCTCATGGCGGTGCTTTACCTGCCGCAGGCCGACGGATCGACGGTGCCGGTCGGCGCGTCGGTGGAGCTGACCGTCCAGTCGGTGTCGGTACGGCAGTTCGGCCTCCTGCGGGGCCGGGTCCAGACGGTCGGGCGGACGCCCCAGACGCAGGCGGAGATCGCCGGTTTCCTCGGGGACGGCCAACTGGCCGAGCAGCTCTCGGCACAGGGCGCGACGGTGCCCGTCCTGGTCCGGCTGGAAGCGGCGGCCGGCACGAAGTCCGGATTCGCGTGGTCCTCCGCGAGCGGCCCGCCGTACGAACTCCAGTCCGCCACCGTGGTCAGCGGCGACATCTACGCGCGCTCGAAGCATCCGATCGACTGGGTGCTGCCGTGAGCGCGCGGCGCGACCCCGGGCCGGCAGAGCAGCCGCAGCTCCCCCGGCCGCATGGCGGGAATCGCCCCGGCCCGTCGTCGGCCGGCGGGGGGCGTCGGCGTCTCGCGGACCAGCCGCGGCACCAGGCGTCGAGGCAGCAGAATCCGGGGCGGCGGCGCGGTAAGTCAGTGCGCTGCCCCACCGTGCTCCAGATGGAGGCCGTGGAGTGCGGCGCCGCCTGCCTGGCCATGGTGCTGAGCCACCACGGCCGGCATGTGTCCCTCGAAGAACTGCGGATCGCCTGCGGCGTGTCCCGCGACGGGTCGCGGGCCGGCAACGTGCTCAAGGCGGCGCGGAAGTACGGCCTGGATGCCAAGGGCATGCAGATGGAACCCGAGGCCCTGGCGCAGGTGCGGGCGCCTGCCATCCTCTTCTGGGGGTTCAACCACTTCGTCGTCTACGAGGGGACGGGGCGGCTGCCGGGCCGCCGGGGCGTGTATGTGAACGACCCGGCGAGGGGCCGCAGGCTCGTGCCGCCCGAGGAGTTCGACGGGCTGTTCACGGGCGTGGTGCTGACGTTCGAGCCCGGCAGCGGTTTCCGTCGGCGCGGTCGGCGCCCGAGCGTGCTGCGGGCACTTCCGGCCCGGCTGCGCGGCACCGGGGGCGCGATGCTTGCCGCGGTGACCGCGAGCCTTCTGCTGGTGGCCGTCGGCGTGGCCGCACCGGCCGTCAGCCGCACTTATATCGACTCGTTCCTGCTCGGCGGCCAGACGTCTCTGCTGCCGGTGCTCTTCGCGTCCTTAGCCGCGATCATCGTGCTGACGGCCGTGCTGACGGGTGTGCAGCAGGCGAATCTCCTGCACGGGCGCATCATCTCCTCCACGCTGAGCAGCGCCCGGTTCCTGCGGCACCTGCTCAGGCTGCCCATCACGTTCTTCGCCCAGCGCAACCCCGCCGATCTCGTCCAGCGCCTGGCGTCCAACGACGCGGTGGCCGAGACGCTGGCGCGGGACCTCGCCGCCACCGGCGTGGACGCCACAGTGGTGATCCTGTACGCGTTGCTGCTGTGGACCTATGACCCGCAGTTGACGCTCCTCGGCGTACTCATCGCCGTGCTCAACGTGGTGGCGATGCGGGTGGTGGTCCGCATCCGGGCCAACGGCACGCAGAAGCTGCGCGCCGACAGCGCCCGGCTGATCAACACCGCCTACAGCGGCCTGCAGATGATCGAGACGATGAAGGCCACCGGGGCGGAGAACGGCTACTTCCGCCGGTGGTCCGGACAGCACGCGGCCACGCTGGACACCCAGCAGCGCCTCGGCGTGCCGAGCGCGGCGCTGGCGATCGTCGCGCCCACGCTGGCGGCGTTGAACAGCGCGCTCGTCCTGCTCTTCGGCGGCCTGCGGGCGGTGCACGGGGACATCTCGATCGGTCTGCTGGTGGCCTTCCAGGCGCTGGTGACCAGCTTCACCGCGCCGGTCGCCAGGTTGAGCGGGGTGGCCGGCCGCATCCAGGACTTCGCGGCCGACGTGTCCCGCCTCAAGGACGTCGAGGCCTTCCCGGCGGACCCTCGGTATGCGCGGGCTGATCCGCCCGTGGGCGGCCGCCGGCTCGACGGGCACCTCTCGCTGCAGGACGTCACCTTCGGATACAGCCCGCTCGACGAGCCGCTGCTCAAGGGCTTCTCGCTGTCGGTCGGGCCCGGCCACCAGGTCGCCCTCGTCGGCGGGTCCGGCAGCGGCAAGTCCACCGTGTCGCGCCTGATCGCGGGCCTGCACCGGCCGTCGGGCGGGGAGATCCGGATCGACGGGCGGCGGTTGGAGGAGATCCCGCCCGGCGCGTTCTGCGCCTCGGTCGCGTTCGTCGACCAGGACGTCTTCCTCTTCGAGGGCACCGTCCGGGACAACGTGGCGCTGTGGGATCCGTCCATACCGGACGAGGCCGTGACGGCCGCGCTGAAGGACGCGGCCCTGCTCGACGTGGTCGGCCGGCGCCCCGGCGGCATCCACAGCCGGGTGGAACAGGACGGCCGCAACTTCTCCGGCGGTCAACGCCAGCGGCTGGAGATCGCCAGGGCCCTGGTCCGCGATCCCAGCGTCCTGGTCCTCGACGAGGTGACCAGCGCCGTGGACGCCGAGACCGAGCGGGTCATCATCGACAACCTGCGGCGGCGTGGCTGTGCCTGCGTGGTGATCGCACACCGGCTGAGCACGATACGCGACAGCGACGAGATCGTCGTGCTGGACCGCGGAAGGGTTGTGGAGCGCGGCCGGCACGAGGCCCTGGTCGCGGCCGGCGGAGCGTACGCCAGGCTGGTCAGGGACTGACGTGACCTGGATTCAGCACGACGTCGCGCCCGCCGACGTCGTGGTCGCCGCCTTCGGCGATCTGGGCACGCAGGTCGACGCCGCGAGCACGCGCAGCCTGCCGCTGGCGGGTCCGCACGTGCTGTGGCTGGTCGTGAGCGGCGCGATGGACCTCTTCGCGGTGGACGCCGGCGACGGGGGACGCTGGCACTTCGTCGGCCGGCTCGAGGCGGGCGCTCTGCTGCCCGGGCCGGTCAAGGGCCCGCGGCACACCCTCGTCGCCAGGCCGTTGCCGGGGTGCGCACTGCGGCGGATCCATTTTCGGGAGCTGGTGCGGTCTGAATACGAGTACGAACACGGCGCGCAGTGGCCGTCGTACGGCGGCGGCCAGGCGGCGCTCAGCCCGTTGGAGCAGGCCTTCGCGCACGGCGTCGGACGCAGTCTGCGCATCCTGCACGAAGCGCCCGACCTCGGCTCCGACGTGCCGGTGCGCACCTACCAGACTTCCGAGGACGACATCCTGTGGATGTCGGTGGATCCGGGCGGTCTTCAGTACGACCCGCCGTTCGACGAGGGCGGGGCCTGGGAACTGCTCATCGACGGCGCGATGTGGATGCGCATGGTCAAGCAGCAGTCACGGCTGCTGTACGCGCTCGACCGCTGGATCGAGCACTTGGAGCGCGCTCACGAGGTCCGGGCGGCGGCCGGCGCCAAGGCGGGCGAGGCCGTGCGCGCGCAGGCGGATCAAACGTTGCTGGCCTCCATCGACAGGTCGGGCAAGAGCCCGGCCGGCCAGGCCGGAAGAAGGGGAGCCGGCGCGAGCGGGAGCGGAAGCGGCGGGAGCGGAACCGGCGGGAGCAGCAGCGCGGACGCGACCTTCGAGGTCTGCCGCAAAGTCGCCGTGGCGGCGGGGATCACGATCTCCGCACCCGCCGCGCCCGCCGCCGCCGACGACCGGACCGATCCCGTCGAGCGCATCGCGCTGAGTTCGGGATTTCGCACCCGCGCGGTCGGGCTGGGCGAGCGTTGGTGGCGCGAGGACGTCGGCCCCTTGGTCGGCCGTCGGGTCGACGGCGCGGCGCCGGTCGCGCTGTTGTGGCGGCGCGGCCGGTACGAGGCGGTGGAATCCGGCAGCGGCAAGCGGACCGCCGTCACGTCCGCGAACGCGCAGGAGTTCGGGCGCGACGCCGTGATGTTCTACCGCCCGCTGCCGCCGCCGCCCGTATCCGCCTGGCAGTTGCTCCGCTTCGGCCTGCGCGGTACCCGGGCGGACCTGCGCGACCTGATCGCGGGCGGCCTCGTGGCGGTAGGCCTCGGCGCCCTCGTGCCGATCGCCACCGGACGGGTGCTCGGCGTCTACGTGCCGAACGCCGAGAACAGTCTCATCGTGCAGACCTCGCTGGCGCTCTGCGCCACCACCATCGTCTCCGCAGCCTTCATGCTGCTGCAGAACGTCTCGCTCCTGCGTATCGAAGGGCGCTTGGACGCCACGTTGCAGTCAGCGGTCTGGGATCGGCTGCTGCGCCTGCCCACCCGGTTCTTCGCCAAGCGCTCCACCGGAGAACTGGCGAGCGCGGCGATGGGCGTCAGCGCCATTCGCCGCGTCGTTTCCGGCATCGCGTCCGTGGCCGTGCAAGCCGGCACGGTCGGCCTGGTGAACCTCGTTCTGCTGCTGAACTACAGTGTCCCGCTCGCGCTCGTGGCGCTCGCCATGCTGATCGTCAACGCCTCGGTGTTCCTCGGCCTGGGCCTGCGGCAACTGCGGTGGCAGCGCCGGCTGGTCGAACTCGACAACGAACTGAACAACCAGGCCTTCCAAACGCTGCGCGGACTGCCCAAGCTGCGCGTCGCGGCGGCGGAGAGCTACGCCTACGCCGCGTGGGCGGGCAAGTTCGCCCGCACGCGCGAGTTGCAGCACCGGGTCGGGCGCATCAGGAACCTGATTACAGTCTTCAACGCGGTCTACCTGCCCCTGTGCACGCTCATCATGTTCGCGCTGCTCGCCGGGCCGGCCCGCGGCAGCCTGTCGGCCGGCGCATTCCTCACCTTCAGCACCGCTGCGACGCTGATGCTGACCTCGGCGACGCAGCTCACCGGCGCCCTCATCTCGGCCGCCGCGATCCTGCCGATGTTCGAACAGATCAGACCCATCCTGGAAGAAGCGCCCGAGGTGCCCCCGGGGACCGCGCAACCCGGCACGCTGGCCGGCGGGATCGAGGCCGACCAGGTGTCCTTCCGCTACACCGAGGACGGGCCGCTGGTGCTCGACAACGTGTCCCTCCACGTGCGGCCCGGCGAGTTCGTGGCGATCGTCGGAGCCAGCGGCTGCGGGAAGTCGACCCTGCTGCGCCTGCTCATCGGCTTCGACCGCCCGACTTTCGGCAGCGTGTTCTACGACGGCCAGGACCTCGCGGCGCTCGACCAGGCGGCCGTGCGCCGACAGTGCGGAGTCGTCCTGCAGAACGCCCAGCCCTTCGCCGGCTCCATTCTCGACTGCATCCGCGGCTCGGAGGCGTTCACCCTGGAGGAGGCCTGGGAGGCCGCGGAGCTGGCCGGGCTGGCCCAGGACGTCAAACGCATGCCGATGCAGATGCACACGGTGATCTCCGACGGCGGCGGCGCAGTCTCCGGCGGCCAGCGTCAACGCCTTGTGATCGCGCAGGCCCTCATCCGCCGCCCGCGGATCCTGTTCCTCGACGAGGCGACCAGCGCACTGGACAACGAGACCCAGCGCACCGTGATCGCGAGCACCCGCAAACTGCGCTGCACCCGCATCGTCATCGCCCACCGGCTGTCCACCATCATGGACGCCGACCGGGTGATCGTCATGGCGCAGGGGCGGATCGTCGAACAGGGAACCCCCGAACAGCTCCTCGACGACCCGGCCGGCGTGCTCCACGAACTGGCCCGGCGCCAGATGGAGTAGCGCCCTCGGACGGTGCTGACCTGGTACTGACCCGCAGGGAAATTTCGGGCACACCTCGATGGCGAAACCCCAGGTCAGGGACCTGGAGCTGCGGCGAGCCGGTCTGTAAGCCGGGTTTTACTGGGTGGTCTTGGTTCCAGGCGCGTGACCTGCTGGTTTTCGAGAACCTGCAGGCAGCAGCGAGTGCGCGACCTCCATCTCGACACGGCGAATTCGGTCTCGCCCCGGGTATTTCGGGGTCGTACGTGATCCTGGTGGAAACCCAGCCCCTGAGAAGTGACGATCCGTCATCGCGCAGGTCAGGCCGCTGGCCTCTTCTGCCTGTGTTGAAACGTGATCTATATGCGGCTGCCGGTGACGCGTCGATACCAGCCGATGCGAAGCGCCACGCCACGTACCCGTTCGGGCCGATTCGGAGTTCGGGGTAGCGCTCCGCACGGAGCCCGGCAGCTTCAACAAGGCGCCAAGAACGTCCACAGATGCTCATTGCCGCTCGTCCGATTTGCCACGTGACGCAGCAACTCTTCCCGCCTCGCCACAGCCCGGCCCGACTCGAGGTGAACTGTTGTGACCCTACTTCGACAGAGACCGGATGCCGGGCAACACGTACACATCTGACCTTCGATGCGAAGTGTGTTCGGGCGCTGAGCACTTACGACACAAGGAAGTGATCACGCGCTCACGCGCTCGACCACTTCTCGCATCAGGAAGAGGCCGATGTCTCAAGACACATCGAGTCGCCGCGAAAAGAGGCATACGATAATGGATCGCCCGTACGGAGATCACGGCCCTGAGCTGCGCGGAACTGCGCTCAACCGACGTCAACCGCACTCAAATGAGATCGGAAAATCGAGCACATCGGTGTGAAATCTGCGTTCGAATATAAAGGCTCATCTATCAGGCCACAGTGAATCATCCTGACCTGCTGAAATCACTCTACGACATAGTTCAATCACTCGCAATCCGAACAGTTGAGCGCAGTTGACAGCAGTTCGCGACACCGCCCGCTCCCCGCTGCGCTCCCCCAACCCGCTCCCCACAACCGGACGGGAGCAGCAGCGCGGAGAATCGCGCTGCTCCCCGCTCCCCCATGCTCCCCTCCGCTCCCCGCCACGGTGCTCCCCGCGC